>OKRV01001456.1_pt1 | contig 14130 bp, 16 predicted proteins | sample 1601201 | NCBI WGS metagenome assembly OKRV01 (sample SAMEA3541540, study PRJEB24748) | human gut metagenome | biome: human gut; feature: human-associated habitat; material: faeces | place: China | collected 2012 | reverse complement strand
ATTTTTTTGTGGTATAATATATGTAAAACATAGATTAATCTATGTAATTACCTTTGACCGTTTCGAGTTGCACCTCATACGGTCTCTTTTTTTATGCTGATTTTGCAGTGACAACCTGCTCCAAGATTGTCATTGTTTTTGTACATCATTGTACTTTTAAATGACCTTTCGTCATACATTGAACAATACTTTAGTAATGCGTCACGACTGTCAAGTGGTTGATATATTGCTCTAAATAGTTTTTGTGCTTGCGCTTCATTTTCAGCCTCGATGATTATCCAACCCCCCTTAAAAGGCTGTCCCTCACTGCCAAACGTAATATAATAGTTATTCATTCTCTTTCACCTCCCAATCATATTCATCATTATAAATTCTGTCATAATCAGTATCATACTAAATACAACAACTGATATAACATACTTAAATCTTTCAGACATTGCACGCCTCGTTTCTTTTTACGATTTCCAAGACTTGCTTAACCTGTCTGTCGAACTGCTCCGGTGTTAATTCACCGTCCGCCTTACGATATTTTTTATTACATACAATATCTCTTGCCACTTCTGCTAAAATTCTTATACCATCTATGTTCATAACTGACATATTTCGGCGAATTTCTCTTATTAACTTAAACATCTCTTTTACCCCGCTTTCGTTTCTTCTCGTCCTCTTTCATCAGCTTTAAGCTGATTATCAGTCCCACACCGAAACTAATCAGCGCAATTCCTATTGTGTTCATTTGTTTACCTCTCTTTCACTTGACCTCGCAGGCACACAGGAGCCGTCCACAAAACAGATTTCATTAAAATTTAAACTTTTTAGGGAAAAGAAAAATTGACTTTTTTGCGGTATAATACTGCGGACAGCCCTTGTCTGCCTGCAAGGTGTTTTATTATGCTTTACGCATATTTGTAGCTGTTGGCGTGTTCTGTTTCACGCCATTTTTCAAATGCTTTCAGGTCAACGTACCATTTCTGACCCAACTTGTATGCCGGAAAATTCTTGGTGTGTACCCACCGTTGTACAGTATGCTCCGGTATACCGAACATTTGGCGAAATGTTTTCAAATCTACTTGCTTTACTTCTACCATTACTTTTGCCATTGTTTTTCACCTACTTTCTATCTCTCATTGTAAAATTCTTGATTTTTACAAAACTCACGACAAATACATTTCTATATGTTTTTATGATGTAATGGACGACCTTAAAATTCCTAAAGATTAGTTAGATGTTATGCTCCGAAATCTAATTCAAGACGGTTTTATTTATTCAGTCCAAGACGCAGATGATGTAGCATACGAGTTCTGTTTAAAACAGTAATACTTTGTGGGGGTTATACCGTTTTATGCGGATATAACTTCCAATCATTTGAAAGTATATCTTCTGCTTTAGGATTCCAACGTGGTACGGCTTTGGTGTTATTACCTACAGCAAACCCAATCGGAACAACAATATAACATTCTCTTGTATTTGTAGGTAATAAATAATTCTGCGTAATATCATTCTTATTCTTTATTCCTACGCCCTCTTTTAATGCCTTGCGTGTTGCTTCTATTATGTTCATTCCCTCACTTCCTCTCTATCAACCCTTTAATAACAAAATAACAATGACTGCTCCGAACATTATACCCATTAAATAGAATATGCCTGCATAGGGGTCGCTGTTTCTCATTTTCTTTCACTCCTCACCTTTGCGAAACGTCAGTAGTTGTTATCTTAATAACCAATTAAACAATGTACAAAAAACTGCACTTGAAATAATTGAAACTACAACCGTTACTGCCAACGGGTGCTCCATTAAAATATCCCATATATCCACTGCTCAACACTCCCTTTCATTTACGTCGATTGTATTTTTTTACCGTTTGTGCTATAATCATCTCGAAAGGAGGTGATTAACGTGATTATAAGTAAGAATACTACTTTACATGATGTTTACGATGAAGATATAACTGTAAAAGCAAACTCCACTTTAACTTTTACTGGCATTTCTAACAAAAATATTTTTGTAGAAGACACTGGGACTTTAATTCTTGAAGGAATAATTAACGGTGATATTTCCATATCTTCATTTGCTAAAGCTTCTATTCTCGGTATTGTTAATGCTGATGTCATTAATCATGGTAGTTTGCAGATAAGTGGAATAGTTAAACATCTACATGATTTTGCAGATGATACTAAAATTATTCCGGGTGCATGTGTTAATGGCATACAATATTAATCTTTATTAGATGTAAAATTATTAATTACAGTACCACCAAGCGAACTGGTTAAAATAACAATTTCCTCTAAGAGTTGTTTTAATCGGTTTGCTTTTTTTATGCTTTCATCAAGTTTTTGGTTTAACTCTACTGTGTCTACACCTATGTTTATAGTGTTATTCTCATTATTCATCTTACCTTGCCTCCTTTCATTTATGCTGATTTTTTCTTTGGCTTTATGAACTCTGACGCAGGAACGCCTAAAGCCTGTACAATAAGTTCAAACTCGTCACATTCAAACTTTCGACCGCCTCTTAATATTAAACTAAGGGTTGTTTCTGGAATTTTGGTTTCCTTTGACAATTCCTTTTGAGTAATATTGTGTTTGTCGAGATAAACTTTTACTCTTTCGTGTACTTTCATTATATCACCTCGTTTCTGAATTTCTGGATTTTACTATATTATAATCCTGTTTATCTGAATTGTCAAGTGTTTTTAGTATAAAATTTCAGAATTTCTGAAATTAGCTATTTACAAATTTATTTTTTTGTGCTATTATGGATACATAAGAGAGGAGGTTTTAAAAATGCTTACATTTGGTGAGAAGTTAAAACAGGCTCGTATATCAAAAAAACTTACGCAGAAACAATTAAGTGACAAACTTGATGTTTCTAATACTGTTATAAGTAACTGGGAGAAAAACATAAATCGTCCCGATGTAGATATTTTAGAGGTAATGTGTGGTATATTGGATATTGAGCCTAATTCACTTTTTAATGTAAAAAACAATGACAATAGCACATATTCTTTAGTAGAAAAAAAATTAGTATCTGATTATAGAAGATTAGACGCTCACGGCAAAAAAGCTGTAAATGTTATAATGAATGTTGAATTAGAACGTATTGATAAAATCGCTACCGGACCAAATTACGATAACATCATACCAATTAAAAAATACCAAGTACCATATTACGATATGCCAGTATCGGCGGGAACGGGCAACCCGTTGGACGAAGAATATCCTGAAAAGGTTGACCTAACAGAACAACCGCCAAAGGGTACAGATTTTATTGTCCGTGTATCGGGTGACAGTATGGAGCCGACATATCACGACGGCGATAAGTTATTCGTCAAAGAACAGCCAAGTATTGAAATCGGTGAAATCGGGATATTTGTTGTGGACGGTAACGCATATGTTAAGGAATTAGGTGTTGACAGATTAATTTCACATAACGAAAAATATTCCGATATAATCATTAATGAATATATCAGAAACGAATGTTGCGGTAAAGTTTTGGGTATTTGTGAAGAAACATTCTAAAATCGCATTAAAAACACAAAAAACGTAACAAAATGTATCAAAATCATAATTAATTTATTAAAATAGTCGATTTTTAATAAAATACAAATAAAAAAATCCTCTGCCTGTTGGAGCAGACAGAGGAAAAAGAATAAAGTGCATTTATACACAATATCCCATACCAATGATATTGTAACACAAATGCACTCTATTTTCAATACAAAAAAACGAAAAAGGAGTGTTATTTATGGCTAAATATAAAAAACGTCCCGACGGACGTTATGCAACAAGTACGATTGTCGGATATACAGACGACGGCAAACCGAAACGTAAAACACTGTACGGTCGTACAATTATGGAACTGGACAAAAAGGTCGCCGAGTTCAAGAGCCTACAAAATAAGGGCATCATCATCAATGATGAGGGTATGACTGTAGAGCAATGGGGAATAAAGTGGCTAAAACTGTACAAATCAGCGAAAGAGTATAACACCTATGCAATGTATTTAAACGCCTTAAATTCGCACATTATACCCGAAATAGGCGGTATTCGTTTGAGTGCGTTGAAGTCACATCATATTCAAGAAATGTTAAATGACATTATCAGTGTCGGTCATTACCGAACTGCTGAAATTGTAAGGCTGACGATAAAACAGATTATCCAACAAGCGATAATAAACGAATATATATATAAAGACGTTTCATTGAAAGTTTCATTGCCACAATCGCAAAAGAAAGAAAAGCGATCATTATCGAACGAAGAGAAAGCAATTTTAGAAAAAGCAAAACTGACGCAACGTGAACGTGTATTTGTAGATCTACTATATTACACTGGTGTAAGACGTGGTGAAGCACTGGCTTTGACCGTCAAAGATATTGATTTTAAAAATCGCAGATTAATCATAAACAAAAATTTGGTGATAAAAGACGGTGAAAGTCACCTAAAAAATTCACCTAAAACACACGCAGGCAACCGCTCCATTCCTCTTCCGGCAAAACTATTGTCAGAATTGCAAGAATATATTGCACACGCAAAAAATATATATTTATTTACAATGAAAAGTGGTGAACCTATGACAAAATCATCGTTTCGTCGTTTTTGGTATAATATATTAGATAAAATGAATGTTGCCGCAGGCGGTGACGAGTTTTCACGTTCGGACACGGCTATACGATTAATCGCAAAAGACGTTACACCACATATATTCCGTCATACATATGCAACTAATTTGTACTATGCAGGTATTGACGTAAAAACCGCACAACGATTATTAGGACATTCGAGTATACAGGTTACGTTGGAGATATATACACATTTGGACGCGGAAGTTTCAATCAGCAACACCGAGGATAAATTAAATTCCTATTTTGCGTGACTGACTATATTTTTGACTATCACACTTACGGTTTTGTTGGCTGTTGTTGGGCAGTTTTAAAAATAAAAAAAGCGGTATAAACCGCATAAAACCTATACTTTTAACGTATTTATCAAGAGAAGTAAAAAACAAAGATTTTGACTCTTAATCAGGGTGTCCAGGGTTCGAACCCCTGATCGCGTACCACAAGTTGTAATATCCGAACTTTGGTTCGGATATTTTTTTGTACAAAAACAAAATATAGCCTCTTAGAACTATATTTATGCAGAACTATATTGAGTTCATTAAACGAGATTTTAATACAATGTCAGTCTTCTTCTATTATTTGCATACTATTAATAACATTTTTATATTCTTTTGCAACTTCCCCAAATTGCTTATCAATCAAAATTTTATCACAATCTTCTCCGTTATGATTAATGTTATAAAGAGTTTCCGTAAGAGCCGAACTTGCCTTATAAAGTTTTCCGAAATCAAGACTTACTGACGAGCCTTTCAGAGTATGAGCACAAAGATACGCTTTTTCATACAATTCTTCATTCAAAGCCTTTTTCAATTCATTAAAAGCGGTATCGTTTTTGAAACACTGTACAAAGCGGACAACATATTTTTCATCAATGAGTCTTCTTTTGACTACTTCAAAATCACCGCCGACTTTATCATAAAAAACTTTCAGTCTCTTGGTTTTTCCTGCAATATTACCTCTGTATTCAATATAATTATAGTATTCTTTTTTAATTTCATTCAAATTTCGAGTTCTTATAGGCACAACATCGCCCGATTTCATTGTAAAATCATTTTCAACACTCTTTATCTTGTTCATATTAACAAGATAACTCTGATGACATCTCAAAAATGCTCTATGATTTATTTCTTCTTCAATATCATTAAGTTTCTTATATATTGTGTACTCGTTTCCGTCTGTGCGATGAAGAATACATTTTGAATTACTGCTCTCAATATATTCAATCTCACTGTATAACACTTGAATTACGGAATTGCGTTTTTTTATTTGGTATGTATGCACATTTTCATAATTGCTCAGCACTCTGTCAAGTACCATGCTGATTTTATCTATATCGTGCGGCTTAACCAAATAGCCGCTCGCCTCAACGTCATAACTTTTAACCGCATATTTTGACGTTGTGGTAAGAAATATAATCTTACCTTTATAATTCATATTTCTAAGCTTTTCCGCAACTTGTATTCCGTTTAACTTGTCCATATACATATCAAGAAATATTATATCATAATACTCCCCATCTTCTATCGAATAAATTAAATTAACGCCGTTTTCATAGCTATCAATATTGTATTCAATAAATCTATCTGAGAAATAGATACTTAGTTGCTGACGGATTATTTCCCTATCACTTAGATTGTCATCACAAACTGCAATATCCACTTTTTAGGTTCACCTCACAAGGAATTATTCTATCATAATTATACCACAAATATGTATTTTTTGTCAAATTCATCGTAAACACCTTCATTTTCAATAAATTTATATTTCTACGGTTATTTATGCTATAATTTTATCATACAAAAGGATAAAAGGAGAGGTATAAAATGGTAAACTACGGAGTGATTGAAGAAAAAATGTGTGATTCATGTATGGGGGAATACATCACCTATGGGATAGGCGCTTATAATACACAGGCTCACGAACTAATAACTTTTGTTTCAGATGTTTTTCCATGTAAGGATGACGCCGAAGAATTTGTGAATGTTTGTAATGAAAACGAACTTTCATTACATCATTTAAGAGATGTTATCGAAGACTTCATCTAAAATACATATGCACTGAACAAATTAAACATTGTTCAGTGCTTTTTATTGCAATTCACTTTGAAAGGTGCTATACTTGATATGCAAAAAATATACAAAGGAGTATATGTATGAGTAAAGTACCTTCGGATAATCAGTATTTCGGTACTGAAAAAACAATGAAAATTTTATTTAAGCTTGCGCCGCCCGTTATGCTGGCACAGCTTATTCAATCTTTATATAATATAGTAGACAGTTTTTTCATCAGTAAATTCTCAGGATACGCACTGACGGCACTTTCTGTAATATACCCTATGCAACTTTTGATATGTGCCGTTGCAGTCGGAACAGGTGTTGGCGTCAATACCGTTATGGCACGGTTTTACGGTCAAAAGCGAACTTCCAAAGCGATTAACACCGCCGGAATAGGAACTGTTATGGCTGTTGTGAGTTGGTTCATATTCGCTTTGATTTCATTTTTCATCATAAAACCGTATGCCTTAATCTCGGCAGAATCTGAAATTGTACATGAGTATACTATTACATACGGTAGAATAATCGGAATTTTCAGCTTGGGAATATTCCTTGAAAGCACTTGGACAAAGATTTTGCAGTCACAAGGAGATATGAAAACACCTATGATTGCTCAGATTGTCGGTGCATTGACAAATATCGTACTCGACCCTATTTTAATTTTCGGAATGTTTGGAATTAAACCGATGGGGGTCGCAGGTGCGGCTATTGCAACTGTCATAGGTCAGTCGCTCGCCGCCGTCATAACTGGTATTAAAGGATTTTATAAACCGCCGAAATTAAATATATTTTTGCCGTATGTAAAACAAATATATGCAGCAGGACTGCCGAATATTATTATGCAAGCATTGTGGACTGTATATATTCTCGGACTGAACGTACTTCTTGCGTCATTCTCTGATGCATCCGTAACCGTGCTCGGTATTTATTATAAACTTCAAAGTTTCTTCTTTATTCCGCTTAATGCTCTCGGCGTCTGCATAGTGCCTGTATTGAGCTTTAATTATGCGATAAACAGAAAAGACAGATGTAAACGCGTGTTTTGGGAAACTGTTGCCGTATCTGCCGCATTTATGCTTTTGGGAGTGGCGATATTTGTGCTTTTGCCAAAACAGTCAATCGGAATATTCTCAAATGATACAGAAGTTTTGAATATAGGTAATGTGGCTTTCCGAATAATCGGAGCAAGCTTCGTACCCGCCGCACTCTCGCTTACATTTCCTATTTTGTTTCAGGCTATCGGAAAAGGTAAGGAAAGTATTTTTATAACAGTGCTAAGACAAGTTGTACTTCTCGTTCCTCTTGCTTTGGTGTTTTCGTTCGCAGGACTTAATTATGTATGGCTCACTTTTCCGGTTACAGAAATTATAACTTGCAGTGTCAGTATGATTTTTTATAAAAAAGTTTTTCATAAAAATGCGTAATTTTTGACTGTCGATTAAAAAAATCGACAGTTTTTTGTTATAAAAACGGCTTAAAACCTATGGTTTTGAAAGTTCACTAAAAAAAGTTTAATTTTTTTCAAAAAAAGTGTTGACAAAAGGTATATGTTCTGCTATAATAATTTTTGTCAGTTGAGCTGATGAACAAACATCTGGAGAGATGTCTGAGTGGTTGAAAGAGCCGGTCTTGAAAACCGGTGACGGTTCCGCCGTCCGTGGGTTCGAATCCCACTCTCTCCTCCATTTAAAATTTTATATTTTGTACTGCATACAAAGCTAATTGCTATTTAGAACGGCAGCAATTTTAACTTGTTGTATGCTTTTCTTTTATGGAGAAGTACTCAAGAGGCCGAAGAGGCGCCCCTGCTAAGGGTGTAGGTCGGGAAACTGGCGCGAGGGTTCAAATCCCTCCTTCTCCGCCAAAACGTATAAACCATATAAATGCTTGAATATCAAGTGTTTATACGGTTTTTATTAGTATTACAATAAATTCGGTATACTTATTTTAGAAGAACATTCAGATAGGGGGATTTTTATAGCGAACCCTGCTCTGTGAGGAGACCGATTATTCTTTTTTATTGTATATTTATCTATATATGATATTTTTAGGAATTTCTTTATTCAAATTATACTCTTCCGTAATCAATACTCTTGATAGATGATATGCTGACTTACAATCATTACACCATATTTCACCATATCCGACTCCTCCGACATTTCCTACAAAAGTATAATCTGTATTATCACTCCCGCAATACGGGCATTTTCCGCTTGTTTTTGTTATTGCTATACTTTCTAAGTTTTTAATCCATTTCATGTCACAACACCTCCATAATATACAACACCTTAATTTTATTATATCACATTTTTATTTTTTTCAACTGTAAATTCGCTTTACAAATATAATCATATTGTTTATAATAGTATTATAAACAATACACAAAACACAGGAGCATATAATGAACAAAATTGAATTTACGCAATTCTTACAAAATACAAAAGACAATATACAAGAAAAACTCAATCCGAAAAAAATCGGTACAAAAATATCAGTGAGTTTAAAAAGTAAAAAAACACGCAAAAATCTAATAATCTATGCGTTTTTAACATTATTCTGCATAGCATTTCTATTACTTTTATCTGCGTCCACAAGTCCGCTATACAAGGACTTATGCGACGGTGATTCAAGCATTTTCATATTCTTCGGAAAAGCGATAACGCTCGGCAAGGACGCATACAGAGATTATTTTGACCACAAAGGTCCGATTTTGTTTTACATAAATGCATTGGGATATTTCATGACAAAATCAAAAGTAGGCGTATTCATACTACAATGTATATCCCTTTCAATATCTTCGATATTTATGTACAAAACGGCACGTTTTTTCACAAAACCGATACGCTCGGTAATTTGCGTTATAATCACCATTCTTGCATTCGGTGCGACAATCAGTGACGGTAACTTAACGGAAGAATATTGTATTCTCTACTGTATGATACCGATTTACACCGCATTAAAATTCATCACAAAGCACCCAAAAGCACCTCACCCTCACAAAAATATGGTTATTTACGGAATATGTTTTGGAATTTGTGCATTTATCCGCGTAAACAACGGACTGATTATCTGCGGTATTGTATTCGTTACGATTATGACCGACTTTATAAACGAGCATATCAAAGAAATATTTAAAAATATACTGTATTTTATAGTCGGTGTATTGATAGTGGCAGTGCCTGTATGCCTTTTCTTCCTTATTAAAGGGACGCTGTCGGATATGTTGTTTTCTACTTTCGTATTCAACTTTCTATACGCGTCGGAAGGCTCATCAGAAAAGACATCATCAGCCATATTACTGCTTCTGCGATGGGTTGCACCTGTCTTGATGATGATATTCATATCGTCATTTTTCGCAAAACGACTTGGTCCAAAGGTTGCGTCATTTATCACAACAATATCCATATTCGCACTGATACCTATATTACTCGGTTTCAGTTACACGCATTATTACACAACACTTATACCTTTAATACCGATTTATTGCGCTGTATTCTTCTATATTGCATCAAATAAAATAAACATTCTTGCAGTAATACTTTGCGCAATAATGGCATTTCCGTTGGCAAATTACTTTGTTCAATCAGAGTCAAATATAGTGCATTACTCAAAGAAGTTGTATTCGCAAAGGCACCCTGCCAAAACAAGCGACGTATATTCGGATATTTATTACAGTGCAAAACAGCTTAGCTCGCAAATTCCCGATGAAGACAAAGACAGCGTATACTGCTACGACATTTCAGCAACTTGGCTTTTACAAGCCGACATTATGCCTTGCTTTAAGATATTTATTCTTCAGGAATGGTGGTCGGAAATGTATCCCGAGTTCGGTCGTCAAATTAATCAAATGATGCTTGAAAAACAACCTAAGTGGGTTGTTATACACAATATCGACATTGTAAACAGTAAGCAGTTTATGAATATAATCAACAATAATTACGAGCTTGTCGATGAATACAGTTATGACCGATTATACAAATTGAAAACTCAATAAAAAAAACAGCTGTTGCAATTAGCAACAGCTATTTTCATGTTTATCTTTGTCATAGACAATACAAAATGATTCTGTAGGATTTTTCACAGTCTTTTTAGCTTTCAAAGCCTTATCCAGCCCCACTCCCACAACTTCATTTGTTTTAAGCACATAAATTCCTGTTTTAACAATAATATGCGCGCCGGGATATTTTTCATTAATCATTTTACTAAATTGTTTATTTACCGTTTTTATCTTATCAAAGCTTTCTAAATTTTTAAATCTGAACGCACTGTAAAAAATATCTGCACCGTCAATGTGAGTTACAATATTATAATCATTATCACTTGGCAAAATACAGTTTACAAACTCTGTAAAAACCTTATCTCCCTCAATCTGACCAAACCGTTCGTTGAAATCAAGCATTCCCGAAAAATCGGTATGCAACAGAGCAACCTGCTCGTCTTTTTCCTCTGCAACTTTTCTCAGTCTGCCTATCTGTTCATAAAACTTTGCAATAGCATAACAACCTGTTTTGCGGTCATAATCAATTATTTTTCTAAGCTTTTTTTCATTCTCCGTTTCCTTATCGCTTTGAGAAATGTACATCGTCATAAGCTTAGTCGCCATATTCAATTCAACGCATTCTTCTATCTGCCAAGGATTTTCATATCCGAATCTCGTACAAACAAACATAAAGAACGAATCTCCTGTTGTAATATTTGCATTATAGACCACTTTACCATTCTTTTTATTCTTTTCAAATTCACGTTGAAACTTTAACGAAAATCCGTTTATTTTTTCATTTGAAAGAATAAATACAGGATATTTTTCAAAGAATTCTTTGAAATGCTTAATGTCAGAATGAGCATAATATCCTCTTTTTCCCGCATTATTCTGAAATTTCGGATCACTGCACCATTCATAGCTTATTGTGATTAAATCTTCCTTGGTATTGACCTTCATTATCTGAAACCAGTCAATACCGAACTTTTCAGCCACATACCGAATAATCTTATACATTGCGTCATCGCTGTTTTTCGCACTTGAAGAAAGTTCAAGGAACACTTTCATCATATCGCGTGTCTTAAATAATTCCGTACTGTTTTCGGCATCCTCAGCTTCATAATCAATCGCATGGCTTGAATTGTCGTACACAATATTTTCATTGTATATCTCCCAATGAGCCTTGCCATTCTTTTTTGTACTGTACAGTGCCTTATCTGCTTTTGAGAACAACGCTTTATAATCAGGCACTTCTTCAAATATTCTGCCGTCTGCCACTCCGACACTGCACGTTATTCTCTTATCGTCTGAAATATTAATCTTACATACATTGTCAACAACTCTGTCGGCATTCTCTGCTATTCTGCTACTTTTCAAAAACACGAAAAATTCATCACCGCCGTATCTTCCGACAATAGCGTCATCATCGGTTGCCTTGTTCAGCATTTCCGCAACCATGGCAATAACGGTATCACCGTATAAATGTCCGTATGTGTCATTTATATTTTTAAAATCATCAATATCAATAACAAACAGTGCGTAATCTCTGCTTTCGGGATTGGATTTTATATACTCATTAATCCTCTCGACGCCTGCATTTCTGTTATAGACATGAAGTACCGGGTCAATCTCGATTTTTTCTTTTAATTCTTTTTCATGATGTTTTTCGTCCTCGATATTCGTTATTGTTCCGAAAATTCTTTTAAGATTACCCTTTTCATCATGTTCAAAATTTCTGAAAATGCGGTGCCATTCATAATTCTTATTACCCGGCAACTTCATTCTGACACTTATATTTTCTACTTTTTCATTGTATATGTTTTCTTTAAGATAACCGTAATCTCTTTTATCCGCAAGCTCATAAACAGCATCTTCCGTATTATTGGGGATAGACAGTTTTTTCAGTTCGGTTTGACCTTTCACCGGAATATATAAAGTCATATTATCGTCCGCTACGTTATGTTCAAAAACAATGTTTTTTGAACTTTTAAGAGCAAATGTAAAACATCTTCTCTCATCTTTCATCCTGACAAGATTCGTATGCTGTTCCGTAACGTCCATAAGAATACCGAGAATATCATTTTCATTATATTTAGTCAAATGCATACAAATATAACGTATCGATCCGTCCGAAACAATACATTTGTATACCACTTCATTTTTATCTTTCAAATCAGCTATAATATTTTTGTCTTCTTCGCAAATATTAAGACTTTCAAAATTTTCGTTCGCATAAGTCGAATAATAATAATCATTCGCCGAAATAATTTTAAGCGTACTGTCATTTTGAAACGCAACAACGCCACATGGCATTATATTATAGCTTTCGTCCTTAAAATATTTTTTCAACATTACAACTGCCTCAACCTTTTTATAAATTATCGGTATAAATATTCTATCACAAAAAATGTATCAAGTAAATATTTTTCGACCTATTTTATTATAAAAAAAACAACCGTATCTATATAAGAATACGATTGTCTGAGAGAGAGATTTATTTTACGGTTATATAATAACACAATAATTAAATTTATTCCATTGCATTTGTTGTCCAAAATATTGCAAATATTGTCCTTTTATGCTATAATAATTGTGTAGGAGGTGTATTTTATGGATGCAATTTCATATAAACAGAAAGAATATCTTTACAGTTATTTCCGTTCAAAGCCTCCGGAGCTTAACTTGCACCTTCATAAATATTATGAATTTCTGTATTTTATATCGGGTGATGCAACGTACATAGTCGAGGATAATCTATATAAAATTCACCCCGGCGATATTTTGCTTACAAGACCAGGAGAACTTCATACGATTTTCTTTCAGTCAGAAAAGCCGTATGAGCGTATTTTTATGCAGATACATCCCGACTTTATCCCCGAATTTGATTTGTTTGATAAAATAAATTCTTCACCTATGGGCGAAGATAACAGAATACCGTCAGACATTGTTCAGTCTTTCGGACTTTACGATTATTTTAAAAATGTTGAACATTACATTTTAAACAGAGTACCCGAAAGTGACGCTATGATAAAATCGTATTTTTTACAGTTTCTTGTCGCGGTAAATCATGCACTTGACAACACCGTTTTGCCGATAAAACCGACAAATAATAACCGTATTGACGATATAATAGTTTACCTTACCGATAATATTTCCGCAGATATAACACTGGATTTTTTAGCAGAGAAATTTTTTATTAATAAATATTATATGTGCCATACGTTTAAAAAACAGACGGGTATTACAATAAAAGAATTTATGAATACAAGAAAAATCACTAAGGCGAAACAAATGCTTTCCGAAGGTGCGGATATTATGGGGCTTTGCTATGAATGTGGGTTTAATGATTATTCCACGTTTTATAAAGCGTTTAAAAAACTTACCGGTAAATCGCCGAAAGATTTTTTGACGGGTGATTGATTTTTGCCACCACTCCGTCACTTCGTGACACCTCTCCTCAAGGAGAGGCTTTTTGGCT
>OKRV01001452.1_pt1 | contig 14193 bp, 7 predicted proteins | sample 1601201 | NCBI WGS metagenome assembly OKRV01 (sample SAMEA3541540, study PRJEB24748) | human gut metagenome | biome: human gut; feature: human-associated habitat; material: faeces | place: China | collected 2012 | reverse complement strand
TGAGGAGATTTTATGCACTGTTTCTGATTATAATCCAGTGGAATACCTGCTTTTTTAACCACGGTTTTGGTGAGGTTGCCCTAACGAAGTTGCGGTAAGTTTCCGTTATTCTAACAAAAATATTATATTTGCGACCATACAGCACAATTATGCAGGAAGATGAAAGCAAAATAAAATGGAGTCAGTTCCTAGCCGGCGATAATGAGGCTTATTGCTGGATATACAAAGTCTACATACAAATGCTGTTCCGTTACGGACACAACTTTACCTCCGATACGGAACTTATAAAAGATTGCATCCAGGATGTTTTTACCGGATTATACAAAAACAGGAAACAACTGATCACACCTAAAAATATAAAAGTCTACTTGCTTGTCCCTTAAGAATAGCCTGATCAATGCACTTTACCGAGAAGACCGCTACACATCTTACAATCATGAAACTGTTTCCTTTACCCTCGGACTGACGGTCGAAGAACAATATGTCACGGACGAACTGTACACCAACCAACAAAGGAAGATACAGGAAATTCTGAATGTACTGACTCCACGCCAAAAAGAGATCATTTACTATCGCTATATACAAGAACTTAGCTTCGATGAAATCTGCATCATGATGGACATGAATTATCAGTCCGCACAAAACCTTATCCAGCGCTCCCTAAAGAAGATACGCGACCTATACGGGCCAGCGGAAGTATTCCTCCTGCTCCTATCCATTTCCGTCCAATAAGAAAAATAAAAAAAGTTTACTTCCGGTGAGTATAAAATGGAAGCGACCTTGTCCTTTATTATAGAATGCTCATCGGAAAAATGGATAAAGACTATACAACATACAGTGCAGACCAACTGCTGAACGACGACTTTTTCATTCAGTCGGAATTACACCCGACAGAAAAAAGCCGGGCTTTTTGGAGCGATCTTCAGATAAAAAGTGCCGCATTATCCCAAGAGATCGAAAATGCCCGTATCTTCCTACACACTATTAAAATAGACAGAAATTGTTCATCCTTGGCTGCCAAGGATGAACATGCGTTATGGCAACGCATCGAATTAAAAAATAAAGAAACAGAGAGAAAAGCGAAGCGTAAACAATTCATCCGTCTTGCTATCAGCACGGTAGCCTCTCTTCTTTTGTTATCAGCAATCGGCTGGTATGCCACCCTGCGGCCGAAAGATGCCGAAACAGACTATCTGGCAATCATCCAAGCCAATCCGGCACCAGACAGTACAAATGAAAAAGTGCAACTGGTCCTTTCCAACAACGAGAAGCTGACCATTGACGGGACGGAAACCCAACTCGAATATAAAAAGGAAGGAAAGGTAAATGTCAACTCCAAACAAGTGGACCTCAGTCCAAAAGGCAATCCGGCACAGGCACAGGAATTTAACCAACTGATCGTACCTGTCGGCCGGCGTTCGTCCATCACATTCGCCGATGGGACCCGGCTCTGGGTAAACTCCGGCTCGAAAGTCGTATATCCAGTCAAATTCGCAAAAGAGAAAAGAGAAATATTCGTAGAAGGAGAAATATACCTGCACGTCAGCCGGGATGAACAAAAACCTTTCATCGTCAAAACACATCAGATGGATATAAAGGTATTAGGAACACAATTCAATGTCACGGCCTATGAAAACGAAGCGAATATGCAGGTGGTCCTAGTCAGTGGAAAAGTTGAAGTAAACCTCGACAAATGCAAGAATGTCCTGGCTCCAAACCAGATGTTTTCCTACGACAGCAAAATACATAAAGGGAAAATCACAACAGTCGATACCGACGATTATGTGGCTTGGAAAGACGGATATTACCAGTTCCACCAACAGCCGCTCAAAGAAATCGTGAAAAAGCTTTCCCGCTATTACGGAGTCCGTATCTATTGTAAAGAGCCGGCCGACAAATTGTCCTGCAGCGGAAAACTAGACCTGAAAGAGAGTCTGGACGAAATGATGAAAGCCTTGAAAGAAGCGGCCCCGATTCAAATAGAAAACAAATATGAGAGTATAGAAATAAAAGTCAAACATTAAAAACCATACAGTATGGATCCTTAAATCACAACGACACAGGAAGGGAACACACTTCCTTCCCACACAAAGATGAGAACTATAAAAACTCTTTACCAACTTAAATCATTACAAGCGATATGAAAAATAACACAAGGTTTAGTATTTGTCTACTTTTTTTGTGGATGAGTATGAGTTTCTGCCTAGCAGCAGAGACATACTCGCAAGAGACATTCTTCACCATCGAATCGAACAACCTCACGGTGAAAGAAGTATTTAATAAAATCGAGAAAGAGAGCGAATATATCTTTTTCTATCTGGACAACTCAGTCGACCTGAACCGAAAAGTATCCGTCAAGGCACGGAAAGAACAGGTAAGCAAGATTCTCGATCAGATATTCGAAGGAACCGACACACATTATTACATCTCCGACCGACAGATCATCATCTCGAAAGACGAAAAAGCCGCTCCGGTCAGTTTACAACAAAAAGGACAAACCATCACCGGTATCGTAAAAGATGTGACAGGCGAACCGGTCATCGGAGCCAATATCGTAGAAAAAGGAACGACCAACGGTACGATTACCGACATGAACGGACAGTTCACCCTCACCGTTAATCCGAAAGCCGTGCTGCAAATTTCCTATATCGGTTTCAACACGCTGGATATGCCGGTGGGAAACAAATCATCGCTGACGATCAAACTAACGGAAGACACAAAAGCGTTGGATGAAGTGGTCGTCGTAGGCTACGGTGTGATGCGTAAAAGCGACTTGACGGGTTCCGTCGGCTCCGTAAAGTCGGACGTAATCCAGAAACAGGCGATTTCATCTTTCGACCAGGGCTTACAAGGCAAAGTGGCCGGTGTGCAGGTTATGGCAACTTCCGGTTCTCCGGGCGGTGTTGTCGATATTCGCATTCGTGGCGGCAACTCATTGACTTCAGGTAACCAGCCTTTATACGTAATCGACGGTTATCCTGTTACGGCAGGCGGTTCGGCCGGTGGTTCCGGTGCCGGACAGAACCCGCTGGCGACTTTGAACCCTGGCGATATCGAAAGCATGGAAATCCTGAAAGACGCTTCCGCCACTTCCATCTATGGTTCACGTGGAGCCAATGGCGTTATCCTGATCACGACCAAAAGGGGTAAACAGGGGAAAACGACGGTTACTTATGACGGTTATGTCGGTTTTCAGCATGTTGCCAAGAAACTGGATATGATGAACGCTACAGAATGGGCTGAAATGGTAAACGAGGGAGCTGAAACCGATGGTCGTCCCATTTATTACTCAAATACATCTTCTGACCCTTTGTATCCTGCAATGAGTCAATTGGGCGAAGGGACAGATTGGCAAGATCAAATTTTCCGTACTGCTCCTATACATAGCCACAACGTTTCAGTAAACGGAGGAAGCGAAAACACAAAATTTGCTGTCGTTGCAAGTTACTTTGGACAAGAAGGTGTTGTTAAAAATCAAGATTTCAACCGTGTATCCTTGCGAAACAACATCGATACGAAAATCTCTAAAGTTGTCGACCTGTCCACCAGCCTTACGATCAGCCGTGTTTTTGCCAATACCGGGCGTGAAAACGGAGATGGAGGAGGAAACACTTCCATCATCAATGCATCACTCGTCATGCCGCCTACAGTTCCGATATACGATCCGACAACTGGAGAATACGTCCGTTTAAACTATCTGCCAGGATCTTCTACCGTTCCGAATCCGGTTCCCTACGTTAAACATCTTCAAGATAAAGGGACCATCGATCGTATATTGGCTTCTGCCGACCTGACATTCCACATCATCGACGGACTGACACTAAAAGTCAGTGGAGGAGCAGATATGTCAAACGCGTCACGTGAAGTGTACGAACCGAAAGAGACGTACAGAGGCTACAATGCTAATGGCATTGCAGAACAACAAAGCCGTAGAAGTAGTTCCTATTCAAATGAAAACGTATTGACTTATATCAAAAAAATCGGCCAACACTCTCTGAATGTCATGGTCGGTTCTTCTCTGTTGTACGAAGAAAACAAGACCGGTTCTATGACTGCACGTGATTTTATCAGTGACGTATACGGATATAACAATTTAGATGCCGGTGCACAATGGGACAAACCAAATACCGGAAGGAGTAAAAGCACATTATTATCTGGTTTCGGCCGTATCAATTATGTCCTAATGGACAAATATCTTTTCACTGTAACAGGACGAGCCGATGGAAGCTCCAAATTTGGTACAAATAACAAATGGGCATTCTTCCCCTCATTCGCCGCTGCATGGCGTATCAATCAAGAAAAATTCATGAAAAATATTGATTGGATCAGCAATTTGAAAATCAGAGGTAGTTGGGGTGTGACAGGTAACCAAAATATTCCGGCTTATTCGTCTCCCGAAAAGATGAATACATATACATACCCAATCGGAGGGGTAACCAGTGTTGGTATCGGTGCCGGTAACATGCCAAATCCTGATTTGAAATGGGAAACCACTGCCATCACCGATATCGGGATCGACTTGGGAGTATTCAACAATCGCATCAATTTCACAGCAGACTATTACTATAAAAAGACAACCGATCTGTTATGGAACATTTCCGTTCCATTGACAACTGGTTTCGGTACTGTTTTGAAAAATATTGGCAGTTTGCAAAACAAAGGTCTTGAACTAAGTCTATCAGCCGATGTTCTGACAGGTCCATTCAAATGGAACACCATGCTTAACTGGTCAACCAACAAAAATAAAGTGCTGGAAATCCCCGGATATATCCCGACCCAGCAAGGTACGATCTCCGGACACCTGAAAGTAAACGGTAGCTGGCTTGAGCCAGGATTACCAGTCGGTGTATGGAACTTGTTGAAAACAAACGGTGTGATGCGTACGGAAAAAGAATGGCAAGACGCTGCTCGTGTTGCAGATTCCAACTTCGACAAAATAGGAGATATGAGTTTTGTGGATAAGAATGGAGATGGCAAAATCAGTTTTGGAGAAGACCGTCAGATCGTTGGCGACCCGAATCCGGATTTCATCTTTGGTTGGACCAACAATTTCTCTTATAAGAATTTTGATTTATCTGTTTATATCAATGGTTCCGTCGGTAATGACATTTATAATGTATTACGTGCCGAAACAAATATCGTCAGTGCATGGGGTAATCAGCGGGCAGAAGTGAAGGACCGTTGGACTGTCAACAACCCGAACGGTAAATACCCGCGTGCTCACGTGTTAGTAAACCAAAACTTGTTACAGTCCGACTATCTGATTGAGGACGGTTCCTTTTTACGCATACAAAATGTCACTTTAGGTTACACATTCCCCAAAGTTTCATTCCTTCGTTCTTTACGTATTTATGCAACCGCACAGAATTTACTGACTATCACCGGCTACTCCGGGTACAATCCAGAAGTAAATAGTCAAGGACAAAGCAATCTTCAGTTAGGTGTGGATTACAATGCCTACCCGACTGCTCGCTCTTTCATTCTTGGTGTAAACATTGGTTTTTAATCATTTAAAACGAATTGAATATGAAACTACATAAATATATAATCGGATTAGCATTACTGGTGTCCTCTTCCTCTTGCAATTTTCTGGATGAAGAAGCATATGAATTCATCACACCCGACAATTTCTACAAAACGGAAGCCGATGCAAATGCTGCACTGACAGCTGTCTACAATACATTTGCCGATGAAAAAAGCTATAGGCGTTATATTTGGATGGGAGCTGATTTCCCCGGCGAAGCGGCCAATGCCAATGCAAGCGCTCCTTCGCGTGTAGAAATGGACAATTTAACTTGGACACCGACCACTGATTTTTGTAAAAACATTTGGCAAATCTCCTATTCTGCCATTCGGCGTGCAAACAATTTATTACTGAACATCGATAATATCACATTCAAATCAGAAGAGGTAAGAAAGCAGATTGTCGGACAAACAAAATTTTTACGCGCTTTAGCTTATTTTGATCTGATACGCTTTTATGACCATATTGTTGTCATCCGAGAAACCGACAACTTAAATGATGAAGCTCCTTCCAACCAAGGAACAGATGACGCAGCCTGGGCTTTAATTGAAGAAGACTTATTGTATGCAGGTTCTGCTCTACCGATAAAATGGGAAGATTCGAATGCCGGACGTGCAACAAAAGGTGCAGCAATGGCTATGTTGGCAAAAGTCTACCTGACACAAGCCGGATGGCCTTGGAACAAAAGCGGTTTTTGGGAAAAGGCAGCTTCTCAAACAACTGATATTATTAATAATGAAGGGACTTTTGGTTATGGATTGGAAGAAAATTTCCGACGAATTTTCGACGTGACAAACGAACATGGAAAAGAGTATATTTTTGATATCGAATTCCAAACAAACATCAATGGGAACGACTCGCCAGCCATAACTGGAATGCGTGGTTATAACATAAAAAAAACGGACGGATGGTCTTCATTCATTTCTACCCCGGAATTTTATAAATCATATGAAGTGGAAGACAAACGAATCTCCACTACGTTTGTTACAGAATTTACCGATATAAATAATGGCAAACAATATGTTTATGACCCGGATAATATAGCAGAACCCTCTTTTCCTCTTTGCCACTTTGCTAAATATCTTGATCCGAACGACAATCAATCAACTTCGGCCGGAGACTATAGTTGCAACAGAAAAATCATACGCTACGCAGATGTTTTGTTAATGCAATCCGAAGCCTATTGCGAAATGAATCGCATCGGAGATGCACTGGCGGGTATCAACCGGGTACGGGCAAGAGCCGGACTCAATCCGATCCCTTCATCCATTTCACAGACAGATTTGCGGAAAGCAATCATACAGGAACGTACTTGGGAGTTCGCAGCCGAAGGACATTCCTTATTCGACATGAAACGGCAGCATTGCATGGCAGAGCGCTTGGGCAGAGCTGTAGATGATAAATATTATTCATTACCTTTGCCTCAGGACGAAACGGATAAAAATCCGAATCTGAAACAGCATCCGCTGTGGTAATTCGATAATTGATGATTTATCTGTTACTTTTGGCTTGACCCAAAAGTAACGGGTAAATCATCAATTACCATCCCTATTTTTTAGATAACCTTTTAATTCTTACTATATAATGAAATGTTTTTATTCTTTTTTATTTTTATTAGGTAGCCTGTTAGCAAGCGGGCAGACCACTGATGTAAAATACCTGTCAGGACAAGGCTCGGACGATGCGGTCGAATGGGACTTCTTCTGTACCGGTGGCAGGAAAAGCGGGGAATGGAATAAGATCAAGGTTCCCTCCTGCTGGGAAATGGAAGGATACGGAACCTTCAATTACGGACATGACAAGCCGAAAGCCGACGAATCCGGATTGTATAAAACAACATTCGAAGTACCGGCGACATGGAAAGGCAAACGTATATTTATCGTTTTCGAAGGTTCCATGACCGATACGGAGATTAAGGTAAACGGAAAACAGGCAGGTACTCCCCATCAGGGAGCTTTCTACCGATTCAAGCGAGAGATAACCAAACTGGTCCATATGAACAAGGAAAACCTTTTGGAAGTCAAAGTGAACAAAATGTCATCCAATACCAGTATCAACGAAGCAGAACGGCAATGTGATTTTTGGGTATTCGGAGGCATATTCCGTCCGGTTTACCTCGAAGCTGTTCCTAACAACTTCATCGAATATACGGCGATCGACGCCCGGCAACATGGCGAACTGAACGCAGATATATTTATAGACAAGAAACTTTCCGACATAAAAGCAGAAATAGAGATCAAAGATGTCCAGAACCAGACGATGGGGAAAATCACATCTGCTCCCATAAACGAAAAAACAGGCAAAATATCCCTCTCTGGCAAGATCGACAATATCAAACCCTGGTCAGCCGAAGACCCACAACTGTACACCGCCATAATCACCCTTCGCCAGAAAGACAAGGTACTGCATACCGTAACCGACCGGATCGGGTTCCGCACAGTCGAAGTGAAACCGAAAGACGGTGTCTATATCAACGGTGTGAAAATGCGCTTTAAAGGGGTGAACCGCCACTCTCACTGGCCCACTACGGGACGAACGACGAACAAGCAGCTTAGTATTAACGACGTCAAGCTGATGAAAGAAATGAACATGAATGCAGTCCGCATGTCACACTATCCACCTGACAAACATTTCCTGGAAGTTTGCGACTCTCTGGGGATGTATGTGATCGATGAACTATGCGCCTGGCAATATCCTCCTTATGATACGAAAGTCGGGACCATTCTAGTTGGGGAAATACTGAAACGGGATCTCAACCGTCCGTCTATCATTTTTTGGGCAAACGGGAATGAGGGAGGCTTCAATTTTGACCTCGACCCGCTATTTCCACAATATGACCCGCAAAAACGAGCTGTCCTGCATCCCTGGGCGTTATCGGGAAATATCAATACGGTACATTATATCAAATATAATTCTGGAATCGGCAATATGTTCCACGGAAGGGATATCTTCATGCCGACAGAAATCCTGCACGGATTATACGACGGTGGACACGGAGCCGGACTCGACGACTACTGGAACCTGATGCTTTCCAATCCGCTTTCAGCCGGAATGTTCCTTTGGGACTTTACGGACCAGGCAGTTGTTCGCGAAGATAAAAACGGATTCTACGATACCGACAAGGATCACGGAGCCGATGGCATAGTAGGACCATATCGCGAAAAAGAAGGCAGCTTCTTTACAATCAAAGAAATATGGTCGCCTATCCATCTGCCGGAACACTATCTTACACCGGGATGGGATGGTCGTTTCGAAATAGAAAACAGATATGCGTTCACAAATGCGAACGCTTGTAACTACACATACCGGCTGGCTAAAATCAACTCGCTTGCGCAAAAGACCATACAATCGGTTTCCGGCAAGATCGCTTCCCCTGATATCCGTCCGGGAGAAAGAGGGTATTTGCAACTTGAACTTCCCTCCGGCTGGCAGGAATACGACTTTCTATATGTTACGGTAAAAGACCGTTACAACCAAGAGTTATTTACCTGGAGCTACGAGATCGGCACACCCGACCGTCTTGCCAACCGTCTGCTGCCACAGGAAGGTAGCACACCGGCTGTAAAAGAAAGCATCGATAACTGGTATTTTTCGGCTGCCGGTACGGAAGTAACGTTCGACAAACAAAACGGCCTGCTCCGGTCAGTCACTTCCGGAGGTAAAGCAATCCCGTTGAACAATGGGCCGGTACTGATATCCAATCAAGATATTATTTGTAAATCAGTAGAATATAAGCAAGTGGAAGGAAATCCTCAACTGATTGCCACTTATACGTCCCGAAACGGAAAAAATACAGTCTACACATTCACTTGGACCATGCTCCCTTCCGGCATCGTAGAACTGGACTACAATTACCGCCCCCAGGACATGGTCAAGATGGCGGGTATCACGTTCGATTTCCCAGAAAAAGAGATCGCCGGAGCCACTTTGCTCGCCAACGGACCATACCGTGTATACAACAACCGGATGAAAGGCGGTTCGCTGAATATCTGGGAAAAGAAGTATAACAACACTATCACTGGTGAAAGTTGGGACTATCCGGAATTCAAAGGATACTATTCTTTATTCTACGGGATGAAGCTCGATTGCCCCACTCCATTCGAAGTTTACAGCGGAAAAGAAGATGTCACCTTGCATCTCTTTACCCCAGCCGTACAAGAACAATACGATCCGAAACGCAACCACACGATTGTCGACTATCCAAAAGGAAACCTCTCTTTCATGAATGCAATTCCGGCTGTCGGAACCAAATTCGGAAAAGCGGAAGATTTCGGTCCTCAATCTCAACCGCATCGTGCCAGAGGAAACGGACCGGAAAATAATGTCAGTGGAAAATTGTATTTCCGCTTCTGATAGAAGCAAAAACAATTGGAATAAATTAACAGTTATATTCGGAATAGCCCAGAATAACTGTTAATTTTTTTTGTTTAATAATAACTTTATCTATATTTGCAGAATATTGAATGAAATCAGAGATCGTGAATAAACAGCATCTAATAAATATAAACCTAAATCAGTTATCCAATGGGACCATGAAGTCAAAGAATCTTTGCATATAGAGAATAACCACGGCTATTCTTAATATTTATATAGTTAACTTATTAGTAGTAACTTAAATCACCATGTAAACATGAAAAATAACAAAATGGCAATAATTTGCCTGCTTTCTCTTTTGCCCAGCATCAGTGTTCTGGCAAATGAGAATTACATCACGGACCCTGCAACGAGCCTGCGGGGAAAATCGGACTCGGCAGTTCCTACACGTTTGCAACAAAACGGAAAGACCATCACAGGAATCGTACAAGACGCACTCGGCCCTATAGCCGGTGCCAACATTATCGTAAAAGGAACGACAAACGGGAACATTACGGACATGGATGGTAAATTCATGCTTGAGAATGTGCCCGCAAACGCTACCCTCGTTATCTCCTACATCGGATTTACTCCACAAGAAATACGCGTAGGGAATCAGACCACCTTTAATATTACTCTCCAGGAAGACTCCGAAGCACTGGACGAAGTTGTAGTAGTCGGCTACGGTGTCATGAAGAAAAAAGACTTGACAGGAGCCGTTTCACAATTGAGCAGCAGTTCGATGAAAGACCTCAAAGTGTCGCATCCGACAGAAGCTATGGCCGGAAAACTGGCCGGTGTACAGGTACAACAAGTCGGAGGGCAACCGGGACAAGCGGCCACAATCCGTGTGCGCGGGTCCGGCTCCATCACGGCATCCAGCGCCCCGTTGTATGTTGTCGACGGATATCCGCTGGGAGAACAAAACCTGAATGCGATCAACCCGAATGATATTGAATCTATCGAAGTATTGAAAGATGCTTCGGCAGCCGCGATCTACGGTTCGCGTGCAGCCAACGGTGTCGTATTGGTCACAACCAAGTCGGGAAAGACCGGCAAGGTCAGCGTAAGCTTGGATATCTATGCAGGTTTCCAGAACGTAACAAAGAAGATGGACCTGATGAACGCGCAGGAATTTGTCGAATTCAGCCGGGAAGCCTTCAATAACAACTACATCAGCAAGGTTCCTGGAGCATCCGCTAGCGATCCGCTGAGTATGCGTCCGTCCGGAAACCGTTATCGTTACCCGGCTATCTACGACGATGCCGCCTATATTGCCTCTTTAGGTGCCGGTACGGATTGGCAAGACGAAATTTTCCGCACTTCCCCCGTACAAAACTACCAGTTGACAGTAACTGGTGGCGATGAAAAGACTAAATATATGTTCTCTGCCGGCTATTTCAACCAGCAAGGTGTCGTTATCAACAGTGATTATGAACGATTCTCGGCAAGAGCCAAAATCGACAGCGAACTGAACAGTTGGTTGAAGCTGGGTGTCAATCTGGCTCCGACTTACATGAACGCGAACAAGACAACCCAAGGCCACTGGGCAAGTGACGGTGTCATCAATGCAGCTTTGGCGACATCTCCCGTAGTACCTGTATACAATGAAGACGGTACATGGGCTTCACAGTCCATGTACGCCGTCGCTAGCGACGGATTGACCGGTGTACCGAATGCTGTGGCCTTGACACATATCCACAACTACGACACAGATCTCCGCCTGTTCAGCAACGGTTATATCGAACTTTCCTTGTTGAAAAACCTGAAACTGAAATCTACCATCGGTGCCGATATCCGCGAATACAGAGGCGAATACTTCCGTCCGGCAACCATTCCTAATAACGGTAACGTGGCTCCTCTCCCTTCAACGGAAAGAAAAGCGACAGAGAAGTCAACCGAAGTTATCAACTGGCTGAACGAAAATACGATTACTTATTTCGAATCGTGGGGTAAGCACGAACTCGACGCTGTTGCCGGTGTCACTGCACAGAAAAACATCTACCGCTACACAGAGGCTACGGGTTCCGATTTCCCGAATGATAAAATACAGACACTCAACAATGCAACAGTAAAAAGCAGCAAGTCAGAACGCAAGACCTGGACATTGCTCTCCTATCTGGCACGTGTCAACTATCGTTATAACAACAAATACTACCTGACCGCATCCATCCGTGCGGACGGTTCTTCCCGTTTCGGCAAAAACAACCGCTACGGTTATTTTCCTTCCGGATCAGTAGCATGGCGTCTGTCTCAGGAAGACTTTCTGAAAGATGTAAAATGGCTGTCGGACATGAAGATCCGCGCAAGCTACGGTATCACAGGTAACAATAATATCGGTGATTATGCGTCGATCGGTATCATGGAAAATGCTAACTATGTATTGGGAACGGGTACGGGTAATATCGTAAACGGTGCAGCCCAAAAGAGCTTCTCCAACGCTGACCTGACTTGGGAAAAGACACGCCAGACTGATCTCGGTTTCGAAATCTCCGTTTTGGACAGCCGTCTGTCTTTGTCTCTGGACCTATACTACCGTAAGACTACCGACCTGTTGATGGATGTAGATATTCCGACAATCACCGGATTCGAAAAGGCTATGCAGAATATCGGAAAAATGCGTAACAAAGGTCTTGAAATCACCCTTAGCGGTACTCCGTTCAGAGGCAAAGACTTTACTTGGGATGCAACCGGGAATATTTCTGTCAACCGTAACAAAGTATTGGCTTTAGGACCGACAGGAGATCCGATCTTCAGCGACGGCGGTGCCGGAACAACCCACGTCACAATGGTAGGCCAACCGATCGGTGCTTTCTACGGGTATAAAATGCTGGGAATCTTCAAAACGAAAGAAGAACTGGATTCATATCCTCATCTGGCCGACACGCAAGTGGGTGACGTCATGTTCGAAGACGTCAACGGAGATCATAAAATCGATGCCGACGACCGCACAATCATCGGTAACAATATGCCAGACTTTACCTGGGGTATGACACACTCCTTCACCTTCAAGAACTTCGATGCCAGTATATCCCTACAAGGGGTTGTCGGAAATGAAGTACTACACTTGGGTAGACGCTTCTACACACAGGGCGAAGGTAACCAGAATCAGCTGAAAGAGATGATGGGACGCTGGCAATCAGAATCAAACCCGGGTAACGGATGGATTCCGAGAGCCAACTCACAGCCGACCGGGCAGAACAATGCCATTTCCTCACGCTGGGTAGAGGACGGTTCTTTCCTCCGTGTAAACAACCTGACTGTCGGTTATACGCTGCCTGAAGCATTCACCAAGAAATGCAGCATCCAACGTGCACGCGTATATGTTTCCACACAAAATCTGCTGACGATCACAAGTTATAGCGGCTACAACCCGGAAACAAGTTTCAAGGAAGACAACGTGACGGCTCCCGGTACCGACTACGGTATGTACCCGCTGTATCGCACCTGTACTTTCGGTATTAACGTAACCTTTTAAATAGCAGACAAATTATGAAACTAAAATATAATCTGATCGCAATAGCCCTTCTGGGATTTAGCTTCTCATCCTGCAGTGACTTCCTGGAACAGAATCCGCAAACGGATTTAAGTGAAAACGATTTCTACAAAACGGCCGACGACATCCTCTCGGCAGTAAACGGAGCCTACTCTTCTCTACAGGAAGGTGACATATACGGTAACTGGTATGTTTTCGGAGAAATTCCCTCCGACAATACCCGCAACCAGCTCTCCGGTTCAGTAACCACTCAGAATGAGTTCGACCAGTTCTACATCGACACGCAGAACAGTATGATCGCCAATTTCTGGAAAGCAGCCTACAAAGTTATCAACCGTACCAATACGATCTTAGGACGTATCGACGGGATCGAAATCAATACTGAACTGGCAAACCGGTATAAACTGGAATGCAAGTTTATCCGTGCCCTGATGTATTTCAACCTGGTCCGTGTCTACGGCGATGTGCCTCTGGTACTGAAAGAGATCAGCATCTCGGAATCTTACGACATCCTGCGTGAACCAAAAGAAAATGTTTACAACCAAATCATCGCCGACCTGAAAGAGGCACAAGATCTCCCTGTTTCCTATTCGACAGCCGAAGACGGGCGTGCAACCCAAGGAGCAGCCAAAGCATTATTGGCAAACGTCTACATGACTTTGCACAAATATGCAGAAGCGGAAACTATCTTGGCTGAAATCATCAACAGCGGACGGTACAGTTTGTTGGAAAATACGCCGGGCAGCCTGAACATCGACGGCTACAAAAATGTGCGCGAACATTACCTTTATTGACGACCAGATCGGAGAGATTATTGCGG
>OKRV01001451.1_pt1 | contig 14194 bp, 9 predicted proteins | sample 1601201 | NCBI WGS metagenome assembly OKRV01 (sample SAMEA3541540, study PRJEB24748) | human gut metagenome | biome: human gut; feature: human-associated habitat; material: faeces | place: China | collected 2012 | reverse complement strand
ACTTTGTCAGTGATCTGCTGGTAATACGCAGCTGTGTTTGAGTAGGTAAGCGGAATTGTATCCGTATAGACCGTGTTTCCGTACAGATCAATGGCGGTGATATGAAACATATTTTTTAATATTCCAACACCAATGGAAATTCTGAAATCCGAAACAATCTGAATGGCATTGGCCTTTCGTCCTCCGGTGGAATCAAAGTAACCATTTTTCTCAATCAGCCCTTCATTTTCCAGAAGATTTAAATTCTGGCTGACAGTAGACAGACCCATCTGCAGATCTTGAACGATCTGTAGCTTTGAGGTCAGTTTGCTCCGGTAAATGTATTGGTAAATTTTGGAACGGTTTATTTTCTTTAAAGCAATGGTGGTTAATCCTTTTTCACTCATGATGGTCTCCTGGTTATGTCTTTAGTACAACATAAGGTTAGTGACTGCTAATAAATATTCATTGGCCGGGCGGTCATTGCCCAGCACTCGTCCGGCATCACATGCCTCGTTCGCAACCGTTCTTCTCTTGATGAGTCGTGACACTTTCAAGAATTTATCTAATCTCATTGTTTTTATTTTCCCCTCTTACTTTTTATTCCGCAGGTTACACATCCCTGCGGCATGTTTTTTATCCAACAGAAACGATGTCTCCTGCTGCACAAAAAACGAGCCCGGAAAATCCGAGCCCGCTAAACATTCATATTTAAAAAAGAATTATGCGTTAACCATATCTTTTAAAGCTTTTCCTGCTTTGAATTTTGGAGCTTTAGAAGCTGGGATAACCATCTCTTTACCGCTCTGTGGGTTACGTCCTGTTCTCTCTGCTCTCTCAGAAACTTCGAATGTTCCGAATCCAACTAACTGGATTTTCTCACCTTTTTTTAATTCTTCTGCAACAACATCAGTGAATGCTTTTAATGCTGCTTCTGCGTCTTTTTTGCTTAATTCAGCTTTCTCAGCCATAGCTGCAACTAATTCTGCTTTGTTCATGTTAAAAATTCCTCCTCTGGATTTTCACTTTATGATATATGAGGTTTTTTCTTTTCCAAAATACCTACATCCATATTTATACTTGTTTTCTATGTCTTTGTCAAGAAATTTTCCCATTTTGGGGCATTTTTAGGCATTTTCCATATGTTATAACATTTTTCCGATCATTGCATGGACAGCTTCGGACAATGCCTTGGATTTTGCATCTGCATCCTCTAAAGACGTTCCCTTTACACCGAGATAGAATTTTACTTTCGGCTCTGTTCCGGAAGGTCTTACACATACCCATGCATCATCCTCCAACTCATAATATAAAACATTGGAAGCCGGAAGACCGGTCGGTTTTACAGTGCCTGTTGCCGTATCTGTAATGGTGTCCTTCTTATAATCACGCACTGCCGTTACTTTGTAACCGCCAATCTCTGCCGGAGCATTCTCTCTCAGTGTATTCATGATCTCCTGGATCTTGGCAAGTCCCTCGATACCTTTTAAAGTGATAGCAGTCACATCATCTTTGTAGTATCCGTAACGCTCATACATTGCAAGCATAGCATCCCAGAGTGTCATATTCTTCGTCTTATAGTAAGCTGCTGCCTCGCACAGTGTCATGGAAGCATCGACCGCATCTTTATCTCTTGCATATGTTCCGGTCAGACAGCCATAGCTTTCCTCCATACCAAAGAGGTAGGTTCCTTTTCCGGTTTTTTCAAACTCAAGAATCTTCTGTCCGATGAATTTAAATCCTGTTAAAACTTCTACAAGCTGGATTCCATAATATTTTGCAATTGCATCTGCCATATTGGTGGAAACGATCGAGCGGATAAATGCTCCGTCTTCCGGCAGTCCGTACAGGGCTTTTCTCTGACCGATCACATAGTCACCGATCAGGCATCCGGACATATTTCCGGTCAGGGAATGATATTCGCCGGTTTTGCTGTCTTTTACATATACGCCGAGACGGTCAGCATCCGGATCTGTTGCCAGCACCAGATCAGCATCCAGTTCTTTTGCCATGCCAAGTCCCAGTGTGAAAGCTTCTGCCGCTTCCGGATTCGGATAACTTACGGTAGGGAAATTGCCATCCGGAAGTTCCTGCTCCGGAACGACATATACATTTCTGAATCCAAGTTCTTTTAACACACGGCGCACCGGGATATTTCCGGTTCCGTGAAGTGGAGAGTACACGATTTTTAACTCTCCCGCCACTTTATCAATACAATCCTGATGAAGGATCAGTTTTTTCAGTTCTTCTATGTATGGATCATCGATATCTGCTCCAATCACCTGATAAAGACCTGCTGCAACTGCGGCATCTTTGTCCATCGTCTTAACGGCCGCATAATCTGTTACTTTCTTCACCTCTGCCATAATTCCGGTATCATGAGGTGGCGTGATCTGTGCGCCATCCTCCCAGTATACTTTGTATCCATTGTATTCCGGTGGGTTATGGCTGGCTGTGATATTGATTCCTGCGGTACAACCTAACTTGCGGACTGCATAGGAAAGTTCCGGTGTTGGACGAAGTGATTCGAATACATACGCCTTAATTCCGTTTGCAGCAAGACATAAAGCAGCAACATCTGCAAATTCCGGTGACATATGTCTGGAATCATATGCAATTGCTACCCCTTTCTCCTGCGCATGCACATTGTTGATATAATTTGCAAGTCCCTGTGTTGCCTTGCGGACTGTATAGACATTCATACGGTTTGTTCCGGCACCGATCACGCCGCGGAGACCTGCCGTACCAAACTCAAGATCCATATAAAAACGGTCTTCGATCTCTTTTTCATTCCCCTCAATCGCTTTTAATTCTGCTTTTGTTGCATCGTCGAAGTATGGATTATTTAACCATTCTTCATATATTTCTTTGTATCCCATGATTATTTCCTCCCTATATTGATCTCGTTTATAGTTTAGCTTTGTCAGCCGCTATTTTCAAGTTATTTTTTTGTAACTATTCAGAGCCAGGGCAGTTTTCAAAAATTTGCGAATCATGCTTGCATGAATGAGCATAATTTTGAAAATTTCTTTGGCGAAGTAACCACAATGAGCAAATAACAAGCATGCTTGTTATTCAAGGAAAGCTCTGAGAGAACGATTTTGCGAATGAGGTTCTGAATAGTTACATCTTCTTACTTATTCAACGACGTGATGAGATCAGAAAGTGTGGACAGATAATCAGATGTCACATCTTTGTCCGTGGACTTGTCTGTCGTCTCCGAATCTTTTTCTGTACTCTTTGTCTCCTCCTCACTGTCTTTTGTCTCTGTCTCAGCAGTTTCGGTCTCCTCCACAGACTCTGTGCCCTCTGTCATGTCATTGTCTGACGTAGTACCGTCTCCGGTAAGAGAGATATCGATATTCGCTGCCGCAGAGTTAACAAAAAGCTTTTTATCAAAATCGTCGTATCCCTCTGCCTCCGCATGCAATGTGTGCACGCCATAGGTCAGTACCACAGGTGCGCTGTAATCCACAGTATCCCCATCAATGGAAAGCGTTGCTCCCTCCACATCAATATAAAATATGATACTTCCAGTCTTAGGGCCCTCACCTTTTAATTCATCCAGATCAAGCGTGCAGGTCTCCCCTCTTGCGATCTCCACCTCTGTGCTGCCGCCATATCCTTCATTTGCAACGGTAACCGTATAAGTTCCCTCCGGGATCTCCAGCTTCATATTGTGTGTGATCTGTGCAAAAATCTTACTTCCCACCTGAATAAAACTTCCCTCAAATACGGATGTATTCTTTAACTCCAGAGTTCCCTGTCCGGTAGTGACGGATACGGATAATATTTTTGTTCCGATTCCAACGACACGGATCTCATCTTTTTCGTTCAGGTCGGACAGACGGATTTTTTCTCCATTCGATTCCACGAACAAATCTGCGTCATACGAATACTTGGAATCCGCAATTTTGAAAATCCCACGCTCTGTATCTACCGAATATTTTGTGATATCCGAATATTCCCAGACTTCATCTGCGATCTGTGCCTGCAAGAGCCGTCCTTCGCCATCTTTTTTTCCAATATGGATCACCCTGCCCGGCTCAAAATCCATCGTTGTTGCACTGTTTCCGTATTTATCCAGAAAGTCTGTAGACAATGAATAAACATACAGATACTGCTTTCCTGATGCAAGCTGCTTTAAATTCAACTGTTCATTGGTCATGTCATTGCCAATGATCAGATAGAGATCGGTTCCGATCGATGTCTCCGCCCCTGCACCCTCTGCTTCCTCAGTATCTGCCGCTGTCTCTTTCGCCGGATTATAATACTGTGCAGTCGAGACCGGTCTTGTCTGCTGTCCACAACCCGCTAATAAAATCATACTTAAAATAATGCTATAATACATGTATCTTAATTTTCTCAACATATCACCTCTTATGTGTCATACAAATCATGTAAATTGCGAAACTCGTAAAAATGTGAATTAAATTGTGAAATATCAACAAAAGACATGAAAGACACTGGGGAGCCGCCGGCACTTAGAAGTCATATTCTGTATTTCATTCTGATTTATCAGAAATGAAATGCAGGATATGACTTCTTAGTACCGCTGCGAGCGACACGTAGCGAGAGCGTGTCTTGAATGTTTTTGTTGGTATTCCACAATTCGACATAACCTATGAGGAGTTTCGCTGTTACCTAATTATATCCTATTTTCCACTTTCCCTGCAAGCGTCTGCAAAAAATGCTCTCTTGCCCCTTCCTGCGCGACCACTTTGCTGAGTTTTTCTGTGTTTCTGCCGGAAAGCCATGCTTTGTGGGAATGACTATAATGATTTGCAATTTTCCAGAATTTCTCGGGGTACGCCAGGTAAAAATACAGATAGGACAATTCCTGTGGCTTTAATTTCCGCACGGAATCATATGCCCCGATCAGCTCCATTCCAAGCGATGTGTTCCAATTATTTTTTTCCATCATCTTCCGGACAAAATTTGAGAGGTCACTCACCCGGATCTGATAGGAAAAATTGAGGAAATTGACGACCGCCACGCCCTCTCTGGAAAAAACGACATTGTGCTGATTATAGTCGCCATGACAGAATCCGGTCAGTTCTTCACAGATCTCCATATTTTGCAGCTGCTCTGTGACAGCCTGTGCCTTTTCAAAAAAACCTGCAAACTGGCGCATGAACATTTCTTCAAACTCATTTTTCTGTTTTCTGCCACGGATATAATTGCGCACCTGCCGCAATTCACGGTTATGTTTTTCATAAAGCAAAAGCAGGGCGTTAGGATTCATTTTTACAAACTCAGGCACCTCGTCCGGATACTGTTCAGTTGCATTATGTAAACCAGCGAGCAGTCTTACCGCATACACCATGTCCTCCCTGCTCTTCGTATCGCACTCGGCTCCACGGAAAACTGACAATAACAGATAATTCTGTTCCTCTTCGTCCCTGGCAAAAATTTCCCCTTCTTTTGTATAAAAGATCTGCTCTGCCACAATATTCTGCTCTTTCAGGAAATCAAGCATTCCAGCCAGAAATTCTGCACGCTCCACAGAGCCCCTATACTCCTTCAGTGCGCGCATTCCGAGATCTGTTTCACACAAAAAACAGTCTCTTCCCTTCGAAATAGACTTTACCTCCATCTCATATTGTTCTGCTATCTGTTCCGGCCTGATATACATGAAAATCCCCTCCATACGATGAATCTGCGATAAGAGAGCAAATGCTCTCCTGCCGTGTCAATTCATCATATGTGAGGGGATGCGATATTATGAACCTGTTCCATTAATTTTTCTTTCGTGTTGTCCTCCGGGTGTTCCAGCACATACTCCAAAAGCTGTTTCAGCGTCTCGCCGATTGCCTTTCCCGGCTGCATTCCTTCTTCGATCAGATCCGTTCCCGTAACTGCAAGTTCCTTTATGGAAAGACACTGTTTCTTCGCCATAATCTGCTCATATATTTCTTCGTATTCCTTTAAATACTCTGCTTTTTCCTCCCGCCTGTATGCGCTCTGTGCCAGCATGTCCGCTCTTTTTACTGCAAAAAGTAATGGATACTGATCCACACCGTTCCGATAGATCGCTCTGCGGACAGCCCGCTCCTGCAAAGGCGGATTATCGTCGTGGCATAAGATCAGTCTGCATACCCGGTCGGTTGTATCATTGTCAAACTTCAGCCGCCGCAAAATCTTCCTTGCCACAAGACTTCCTTCCTGTGGGTGTCCATAAAAGTGATCCACGCCATGTTCGTCCGTGGTTCTGCACATCGGTTTTGCCACATCATGTAACAGCATTGTAATACGCGCCACTTTATCCGGCTGTATCTCCATCAGGGCATGCAGCGTGTGCTCCCCCACAGAATAGCAGTGATGCGGATTATTCTGCGGTGTTTTCATCATCTCGTCAAATTCCGGCAGAAAAACTGCGGTAAGTCCTGTCTCATAGGCCGTGCGCAGCAGTTCCGGATGTCCGGACGTGATAAGTTTTACCATTTCTATCTGAATACGTTCTGCACTCACTTTTGCAATGTTTGGTGCCAGGGAAACAATCGCCTCTCTTGTCTCATCTTCAATAGAGAAGCCAAGTTGCGCTCCAAACCGCACTGCACGCAGCATACGAAGCGCGTCCTCCGTAAAACGCTCCACAGCAGCTCCCACGCACCGGATCACACCGCGCTCTAAATCTCCCACACCATCAAACGCATCGACCAGCCCATCCTTATCATTGTAAGCCATGGCATTGATCGTAAAATCGCGGCGCTTCAGATCTTCTAACAGATTGGAAGTAAACTGTACCTCCTTAGGATGCCTTGCATCCTCATATTCCCCGTCTATACGGTATGTGGTCACCTCGAATCCCTCATGTTCAAGCATCACGGTAACCGTTCCATGCTGGATCCCAGTATCTATGGTATGTCGGAATAACTCTTTTACCTGTTCCGGTTTTGCTGATGTCGTGATGTCCCAGTCCATAGGAATCCGTCCTAACATCGTATCACGGACGCACCCACCTACAGCATAGGCCTCAAAGCCATGCTGTGTCAGTGTGTCAATAATATAAGTTACTTTCTCAGGTAAAACGATTTTCATATACGATAGGTTCCTTTTGTCGTTGTTTTGATCGAATATAACAGATCATCCGCCCTCTTGATCATCTCTGTCATATCATTTTCCGTACAGATATGGTCTCCGGCTGCAATACCGATGGAGCAGGAGATCTGATGCTGTTTATCGATTGAGAATGACTGTCCGAGTTTTTCACTGATCTCCGCCGAAAATCCGTCTGCCTCATCAATAATCTGATAGATACGCTCTGCCTTTTCTTTGAAAATATCCCTGTCATCTGTATAAAGGAAGATCAGGAACTCATCCCCGCCATAACGGCACACAAAACCATCTTTTCCACAGACTTCCGTAAAAATATCAGCCATTTTGATCAGAACGAAATCGCCCACATCATGTCCGTACGTATCATTATAGTGTTTGAAATTGTCCAGGTCAATAAACATCACTCCCAGCTTTGGTTTTCTTTTTTCCCCTGCGATCTCTTTCAGAAGTGCGTCTAATTTGCGGTAGAACCCTTCACGGTTATAGCACCCTGTCAGCTGGTCTGTAACTGCCGACATATACAGTTTTGTATTCATCTCATAAATCTTGTCATAGGCATCAAGCCTGTTCAATGCGTAACGCACCTCACGGAACAGAAGCTGATAAAAGTTCAGATCGTCCTCATCAAGCATATAACGGTTCACCGAGGAATGCCAGTTATCCTTCATCAGCACATAGGTGATGACAATATTCTCGATTTTTGCGTTGTTAAAAAATGGGATCGCCACCATAGAACACACATCTTCATCACCAAAAATCGATGTGATATCCTGATGTTCAGAATAATTGCTGCTGATCTTGGAGATCACAAATCCACCCGCATTTTTCCGCATGGATTTTTCCATGATCTTCATGATCTCCGGCGTCATCTCTTTCTCTGTGTCATTGTAAAGTACCTGCGGCACCCTCTCGCTATAGCGGATATAGACTGCCCGGTCGACGTCAAAATGATTTAAAAATGTCTTCATGACCATATTGAGCATCTCTTTTGCAGTGATACCATTTACATCGATCAGTTTCTGCCAGATAGAAATAAAGTCGAGCTGTTCTTTCTTACTCTTATATGCCCGCTCCACGCTCTCCTGCTTTAACAGATCCTCGATTTCCCTGGTTGATAATTCCTCACAGTCGTCATCTACCGGTGGCAGAAGATCTTTCATATCCTCCGCGTACTCATGGAACATGATACGATGTGTCTCTTCATACTGTTTTAAAATAAACTCTTCCTGCTCATAAAGGATCTCTTTTCCTGCATTCCTGAAGCATTCCATCCTGTTCCTTCGGAACAGCACATAACAGAAAAACTGGTTTCCCTCTGCTCTCTTTAAATAAATATCTGCCTGCTCATATAATTTTAGCGCCTCCTCGTTGTCTCCGTCATGCTGTGCTAATAATGCCTTGGAAAACGTATAGAGGAACATATCATCATCTGCCTTTGCGTAGTCATGCACAGTGGCGAGGTTGTTTTCTGTCTTTTCCTTCTCGAAAATATAATTCAAAAACTGGCGGCAGCTATACAGATACCTCTCACAGTTAAAACGGTTTCCCTGTAAAATGGAAACCAGAGCAAACAATCCATACAGTTTGGACAGGTTGCAGACACGCAGACTGTTCAGATGCAGCTTTTCGATCGCTTTCATACACTGTGTCAGGTATTCCTGCGCCTTGTCATACTGCCCCAGCATAACGCAGTTCAATGACATATTATAATGTACTTCTGCAATATCCTCCGGCTTTCTCAGTTTACATAATATCTTAATTGCCTTGTTGTAATAGCTCTGGGCTCTCTCATTTTCTCCCATTGCACATAAATTATACGCAATACCGGAATAGATCCTTCCGCCCTCCACGCTGTCAACATCTTTCATCGCCTCATAGGTACGGATCGAATATAACAGGGAAACTTCGTACTCGCCATTTGTGGATGCTATCATGATATTTTTCCGATATGCAATGCTGATAAGCTGCTCATTGCCAATCTCTTTTGCAAGCGCAACGCCCTTGGAAAAATAAATCAGAAATGCTTCCGACCGGTACGCTTTTGCCACGATCTCCGGTTTATTGTCGTATGCATAAATATAAATATGCGCCAGATGATTTTTGTAATGGTACGCATTCAGCTTCTCGATCAGTTTATCGCTGATCTCAATATCCTGGGCACAGAAGAAAATATTGCACCAGCCGGACATCTGGTTCTGCGCTTTTAAAAGTTCTGCACGGAACACTAAAAAATCATCCCCCAGCGCTTCTCCGCACTCCTTTGCCTTCTGTACATAAATCATGGCTTCCTCTAACTTTCCAAGATACATGTAAGAAGTTGCCATCCAGAAATTATAATAAAATGCTCCCTCTTTCTCCTGATCCTGCAGTTTTTCCAGATCTTCGCAGGATTCCAGAGCCTTCGCAATATCTCTTTGCAACACCGACACCATAATCTGTAACAGCAAAAGCTGATAATGCTTTTTCTCAGAAATCGTAAAGTTATCAAACTTGATCCGGCGCTCAATCTTGCTCAGATGATGGTTTGCCTGATCAAAATCCAGAAAGTATACCAGATTATTCAGTTTCCGATAGCCATCGTCACTCTCATAATCAGAGTAATAGTCCATGACATCCGGTTCCATGTTCCTGCCTGCATTTCCGATATGGTACACCATGTTCCGGTCATCCATACTCTCACAGATCGCATCCCACTCTTCATGTGCAAATTCCGGAATCGACTGCACATCATTGACTCCCAAGACAATGCCGATATTTTTATTCTTTGTCTGAAGCAGTCTGTTGGTAAGCTGCATGGTACTTTTCGAAGCCAGCTGAAAGCGGTTCAACACAATGACGACCGGACGGATCTCTGATAATTTCTGAAGCATCGTCACGATCGAATTGCGCATGCGTTCCTGCTCATACTCTACCTCATCGATCAGGATCTGTTCCGTTCTCTCGCAAAATCCGTTTTCAAAATAACTTTCAAATACAGGTCTCTGAAGCTTGTAGACATCACATTCTTCCATAAACTCTTCCAGTGTGCCACTGCAATACCTGTGAAACATCTGCCGGATCAGTCCCAGATACGGTTCATAAGCCTCTGCAATCTTATTATAAGAAAACTCATGACAGGTAAAAAAGATGTCTGACTGATCCTTGTAATGATTGACACTCTCTAAATCCCATATGGAAAAATCATTGCTATACCGCACAAGGATACTGTTATGTTCTACATTCCCAATTCCACTTACAACCTGTTCAATAACCCCGTTATAATACTTATCTATCATACGATTCCCTTTTGCTCCCAAAACACGCTTGCTGTTTTGTCACATTCTATATCAATATCCCATATCCGTTAAACAATAAAACGTTCCACATTTTTCTGTAGTTTTTCAGCAGAATGATAGGTTGTCTCTGCCTTCTGTTTAATTGCCTCTGCCTCCTGCACAACGTTTCCTACTTTTTCAGCAATATCCGTTGTTCCGGTAGCTCCCTCTGTCGCAGTCTTGCTGACATCGGAGATAGCATCCATCACTCCGTTAATGGATGCGAGCAGCTGCTCCGATGACGCTGAGAAATCTGTTACAAGGGAATCTACATTGGCAGCATCACTATTATAGGAATTTGCCATTTCTGCAAATCCTCCAAGACTCTCCACAACATCATTTCCGACAAACTCCAGCAGCCTCTCTGCATCATTTGCAAGATTCTCAACGGCTGCGGTCACATTGCCAGTCACTTCCTGAATATGGGCAACTGCTGCTTTGGACTGTTCTGCCAATACTCGGATTTCATCCGCAACAACCGCAAATCCTTTTCCTGCCTCTCCCGCTCTGGCAGCCTCAATGGATGCGTTCAAAGCCAGAAGGTTCGTCTGTCCGGTAATATCCATGATTGATTTGGCAAGAACATTGATCTGATCCACAACCTTAATATCTTCGAGTGCTTTGGTCAGGCTCTCATTAATCTCCTCATGAATCGATCTGGTACGTCTGTCATTTTCGTCTGTATCTTTTTTGATTTTCACAGCACGTTCCCTGATCTCATCTGCCTCGTTAGCGCCATCCTGAGATCTCTCTGCAATACTCTTCGCAGCGCTCTCAATCTCATGTGACATTGCATTTATCTCTTCCGAAGATGCCGCTGTCTCCTCCATACCTGCCGCAAGCTCCTCCGTTGTCGCAGATACATTTTCAATCTGATCATCTAATGCCCGAATACTTGTATCAATCTCCTGCACCATGCCGGTGATCTCTAATGCTTCTGATTTTACCTCTCCAATCAGTTCCTTCATCTCAGAGCGCATTTTCTCAAGTGAATCTGCCAGTTGTCCAAAATCATCTTTTCTCTTTAACAGATCCTGTTCAAATTCTTTTGAAAAATCGCCCTGCGCTATCTCGTCAATATGGGTAAGACTCTTTTTCAATGGCTTCACAATGCTGGCTGTGATCAGTGTCAGAACTAAAATTAAGATTACTTCCATGACAACAGCGATTCCGATGATCGCCATTCTGCTGTTGGATTCATAGGAAGAAAATTCATTTTTGACATCCAGTACATCATCATCAATATCGTCCGTGTAATTTCCGGTTCCAAGTACCCAGCCAAATGGCTCAAATGCCTTGCTGTAAGCACGTTTTGGAGAAGACTCCGTCTCACCCTCTCTCGGGAATACATAATCCGTAAAACCGCCGTCTTCCTGCTTTCCTGCGTTGATGATCGCCTGCATATACGCAAATCCATTGGTGTCCACTGCATCCATACGATTTGTTCCCTCTGTGTCATTGCCGAGAAGGACTACGTTTGTTCCATCATAGGTATCTACCCAGAAATATCCATTATTGCCGTAACGCAGATCACGAATCTGGTCTGCTGCAAGTTTTTCTGCCTCGTCTAAGGTATATTCACCTTTTTCATACCGATTGTAAATGCTCTGGCAAAGAGATATTACATTATCTACCTGTGCCTTGATCTGTTCATCATACGAGGAACGCATATCATTCTCGATAATGTCTAACGCATTATTTCCAAGTCCTGACAGGCTTGTGTTGGAAATGACGGTGCATAGTGCCAGTGCGATCAGTGCAATCACCATTACAATAACTAATTTTGTTCTCACCTTAATATTGTTCATACCCATACCTCCTACTACATCTTTTTTATTTTATGAACCCAATTTTAAATCCTATTTGTATTTTAGCACATTATGCTTATTTTACCACTCTATTTTCGACATTTTTCGTGATTTTATTGAAACTCAGAAGTCCTTTGTAACTCCTGCGTTTCTGTCTCAGATGAGAAATGGATTCCTGATTTCGAACTCCATTTTTTTATGTGTCTTTGGATGTTTAAATCCGATTTTATAAGAGCAGAGTAAAAGACCGTTTCCACTCCGTGTCATTGTCTCTTTAAAATTATACTTTGCATCCCCAACGATTGGGATTCCTGCATTTGCTAACTGTACCCGGATCTGATGATGCCTTCCGGTGTCTAACCGGATCCGGAGAATGGCGTTCGTTTTATTCTGTGCGGTCACTTCATAGTCCAGCCTTGCTGACTTTGCGCCCTCCGTACTTTTAGATACCACTTTTGAAGTGTTTGTTTTTCCATCCCGGAGCAGGTAATCTTCCAATGTACCTTTTTTCTGTTCCGGCACACCGTCTGTCACCGCATAATAAAATTTATCTGCCATTTTTGTCTGCACCTGGCGGCTTAAATCCGCCGCAGCTTCTTTTGTTTTGGCAAAAACCATCACTCCGCGCACCGGCTGATCCAGCCTGTGTACCACCCCGATATACGGCTGTTCTCCCTTTCCTGACCGGTAATTTTTCAGAAGGCTTTCCATGTCCGCCTGTCCTAACCGTTTTGTCTGCGCCGCAACCCCCGCCGGTTTTTCGCAGACAATAACCTCCTCATCCTCATATAAAATATTTATGTTCATGTCTGATGGTCTCCTTTGTTATTTATGTGACATTCCCCTTGCTATTTTTATCTGCTTTGGTTCATTGTAGCATGATTCTTTTGTTTAGGCTACTGTTGCGGAGATATGAATGAATGCTTTTATTCATTTTTTTAGTACTCATAATATTTAAAATTTTACTATTTTCTCCATTGCATTTTCTGATGTTGGTATGATACAATATTTCAAAGCATATTTTACAAAATCTTTGTGGCTTAAGAGTCATCTGTAATCTAGAAAGCTTTCGGTCAACCGACAATGACCGGGGCAGTTCATTTCGTATCTATGCTTTTATTACCCATTAACCAATTTAAAAGCAGGAGACGGATGAAAACTATTTTTACAATGCTCTATTCTCCTGCCGGAGGCATGATGCATTTATACGCATCTGCCGTCCACCGTGATAAGGAGGAAAGCCTATGGCAATGCGGCCACAAGATCGTTACAAATCAACTACCGCAGGAGCAGTTTCTGCAAATCGCAACTACAAAGATACTGTTTTCCGGATGTTATTTTCAGACAAAAAGAATCTGCTCTCGCTTTACAATGCAGTAAACAGCAGAGATTATACGAATCCTGATGATTTAGAGATTGTTACTTTGGAAAACGCTATCTATATGGGAATAAAAAACGATCTGGCATTTATTATCGATACCAATTTGTATCTGTATGAACATCAGTCAACTTATAACCCAAATATGCCTCTTCGTGATTTATTTTACATTAGCAGTGAATATCAAAAAATGCTGGATCAAAAATCTTTATACTCGTCCAGCCTGCAAAAGATACCTGCCCCTAATTTCATTGAGTTTTATAATGGTTCTGATCCGGTTTGCGATGTTTTTGAACACAGACTTTCCTCTGCTTTTGAACATCTGTCGGGTGAGCCAAAACTGGAGCTGATCGTAACTGTCTTAAATATCAATGAAGGTCACAATGCCCTTCTTATGGAGCATTGCAAAACGCTAAGGGAATATGCGCAATATGTTGCAAAAGTGCGAAAATACACAGCCGACCTGTCTCTGAACGAGGCGGTGGAACGTGCTGTTGATGAATGTATCAAAGAAAATATTCTTGCGGATTTTCTTCGAAAGAACCGCGCGGAGGTTATCAGTATGAGTATATTTGAGTATGACAAGGAAGAAGAAGAAAAGAAACTTCGGAAAGCGGAGTATGAAGCTGGCGTTGAAGCTGGTGAAAAAAGTGGAA
>OKRV01001445.1_pt1 | contig 14237 bp, 13 predicted proteins | sample 1601201 | NCBI WGS metagenome assembly OKRV01 (sample SAMEA3541540, study PRJEB24748) | human gut metagenome | biome: human gut; feature: human-associated habitat; material: faeces | place: China | collected 2012 | reverse complement strand
GCCATGGCTAGAGGACTTGAAATTTCCTAGGGGTTATCAGATGGGTACTCACATACTTTTTTGTGGGTTTTGTACATTTTAACAAATTTTGCCTGAATTTTAAAATTAGGTTATCATGGGGGTTTTGTTCATTTTTTCCAAAATTCCCCATTTTTGTAAATTGGGTTTACATGGGGGTTTTGTCGTTTTTTTGTACAAAACGCCTAAAAAAATTTTTCAGTGAAGCAAAAAAGCAAAAGATCACTCTCATCGAAACCGAAAGAATGTAAACAATACGCTCGGTATAGCGTAAAGCCTATGTTCATCGTGCGTGAAGAGTTTTGTTCATGATTCTTTCCCTTGGACAGAATATTTACGTGTACAATTGATTCATAGTCGTGTTTTGTACACGTTAGTATAGAGAAAAGATACAGGCGTTTTGTTTACGCAGAAAGGCCTCTTGTGCTAAGAGTTTTGTACACAGGACGAAGAGAGAGATAAAAAACAAACAAAGGAAAGAACTATGAGCCAGTATAGCTTGATGGGGTATACTGGTTCTTTTTAGGTTAGGCTTCGGACCGCTTGTAAAGATATGACTGATACTCTTCGTCAAGGTCAAAGCTTGCCGAGAACTTCTTCCCTATGAGAAAGTCAGAACTTCTGCCATTTCTATCACTGATCAAAGTTTCATCATCTACATCTTTTTGTACATATTCAGCCTCAAACATGAGATCGTAAAGCACTGAATATCGTTCCACAATAGCACATTCAATTGGCATAGAAGTTAACGTTGTATTCGTTTCTTCTATGGAATCCGGCATAGTCAAAGCGTAGTTGTTCAGCTTAGAAAGCTCATTCAACACAAAGATGTATTCTTCCTTTGTAATGTACATGTTGAGTCCATCGTCTTCATTTAATGAAGTATGCATATCAGGAAACAATTCTAACAATAGACTTTGTACTGTTTTTGCATCAAGAATACTTGGATATAATTCAAAGCAGTTTACAGTTTTCATCTCGTTCACCTCCCTTCCACGCATATTATAGGAAGGAGTTTTGTTTTTGTACTCGACTGAAATGACAAGAACGGTCGGTGAAAACGAAAAAAGTGCAAGCTAAAGCTGTTGATTGTCATCAGGGTTCCCTTTGTATTGTTGCGGGTGTGGGTAGCGGTAAGTTATCACAACCAACATGGGGTGTCTAATCTTTAAAAACATTCTGTAGAGACGATAAACAAGGGCTTTCCAAGACTCTTCCCACTTTAAAACCATTAAAAGATGATTTAGACACCTTTTTAATAACAAATCAGCAAATTTCGGAGTTGTGAAACTTCTTTTTTTATGTTTTTTTAGAACTATTTCAAAATCTTGGTACTAAAAAGAGGCTCGAAAAAGGAACCTCTCAAAATGTTTTTTTAATTAAATTATACTGGCGTTGCAGGTTTTTCTACAGTCGCCTCGTAAACCACCGTTCCATTATACTCTCCAGCAACTTCCGCTGAGCCTTTCTTGGTATTTAGGCGAAACGCCATTTCTTGCGTAGCGGTATTTTCTCCAGCTGCTAAATGAATTAAACTATTTCCCCAACTAACATCTTTATCTTTCCACCCGACGTCACAAAGTAAATTTTCGCTCTTTCCGTTTGTCAAAACAAGTTTGCCATTTTCGTCTTTATTTTTAACACGGATACATAAATAATAGTCTTCTGGAATTACATTCTCCAAAACCTTAACCTGATTGTTTTCAGTACGCTCTACAGTAGAATTTGGCCCCGCATCTGCACCAAAATCAATTGCACTGTGAATCATCCAATCATAGCGTGATGATACTTGATAATTCAGAGTTGTTGATTTGTCGCCTGATTCGGCAGCAAATACTGGAGTAGCACTACACATCATCATTAAAGCGGATAGTCCAGCTGCTACAACCTTTTTAGTTTTTGTAAAATTCATGTATATATGCTCCTTTTCTTGTTACACTTATACAGTTAACCACAAAACAAAAGCACCGATTATAGTCGCATACATCTCCCCAAACCCCTCTCATCACCCCTCGAAACATCATCCTCGGAAATCCCATATACATTCATTATGAGGATGGTGGCGAGAATGTTCGACACTTCTGAAAAGAATTCTCATCAGATTCCTTATAATATATTCTGTCATATACATATCATTTGCTACACAAATCCATCTCATTCTTGGTATATACTAGACATGTATTAAAAGGGAGAGAAATAGGATATGACAACGAAAAAACTACTATGTGCAGCCGTTGTTTTGACGACTGTGCTTACAGGATGTTCAAGTGCTCCTGTAAAAACGGAAAAGAAAGACAAGACAGAGGAGATTTCCAAGAAAAAAGCCAAAGATTCTAAGAAGGAAGCCAAGAACTCTAAAAAGGAAACCAAAAAGAATTCTGAGAAAGACGAAACAACTAAAAACGAAGAAAAGACCAAAGAAGCTGCTAAGATAGCTGAAAAGGATACAAAAGAAGCTCAGAAGCAGCATACTGCAGAGACTAAAAAAGCTGCTGAAACAGCTCATAATAAAGACCAGCAAACAAACCATAAAACAGAGTCTACCACTCATAAGCATGAAGACAAGAAAGAGAATAAGGTAGAAAACACAGCAAGCAAACCTGCTGAAAGCAGTAAACCTAGCGAAAGCAAGCCATCTCATCAAGACAAAGAAGAACACAAGCATAATTGGGAGAAAATCACAGCTGTTGTTCATCATGATGCAGTAACTCATACTGAGCAGGTGCTGGTAAGAGATGCTTGGACAGAAAATGTTTATGGAACAAAATTTATATGTCAAGGATGTGAGCAGATTTTTAATACTGAAAATGAATTAACTGCTCATCAACAATACTACATGGAACAAGATAATTACACACATACTGGAGCAGGTACTTTACGCGTTGTTGTTAATACAATTTATCACCCTGCTGAATACGAAACACGAACTGTCGTAGACAAAGAAGCGTATGATGAAACGATTGTAACAGGATACAAATGCACAATCTGTGGCGCAACAAAATAGAAACGCAAAATCAGGAGCGAATCAGCTCCTTTTTTCGTATGTGACGTATGTGATGAGAGGTGCTCTCGCAAGATTCGAGCATAGAAAAACAGGACCTGTTACGATCCTGTACGTTTCTTATTTGTATTTCACTGTATCGACTACTGTTGCGTTTACTTTTGAGAGGTCGACTGTGAAAGCGGGACGCACGCCAACCCGAGGATACGTTACACAGCTGTCGTTCAGAGAACGAATGTCGTAATGCAAATACATCGCATCGCGAGGCGAGCCAGTATAACTGTCTCTGAACCACATATGGTATAAAGAGTTATTTGTGCCTTTCAAGAAACTGTAAATCTTGTTGGCGTTGTTTAGATCCACTAGGTTGGATACTTCTTCAACACTAGGCAGGAATACATGTCTTGAAATTGTATTATATGTGGTATTATTGTATCCTTTTTCACTCTGTTTCCAACAGTTCAAAGGATAAACACCTTGTGCATCATCTGGATAATTTGCCTTATGATAGACGACCCATTTTGGATTTTCTGTAGTTCCCTCATTATAATACCAATCATAGCTTGAACCGCCATTTGGATCAAACCATCTCCATTTTGGATTGGATGAAGTATTATTATATGCAGCCTGCTTGATGTCCGTTGCCTGAATGGCTTTCTGTAGCTTCTCAGGAAGTTGTTTATACCATGTATTTTCTAGATAGTTATCAATGTAGCTACCTTCATAAGTATTGGAATACTGGCCATCAGGACGCTTCTCATCCGGTGTTTCATAGGTTCCGACTTTGTAGTTTCCATCTGAATCTACATTTGGCTGGTACTGAATATTTCCAAGACTTTCTCCATCAATCAACATGTATGTATCATCATCTGTCTGAGCCATGACGATGAACTTCATTCCTTCAATCTCCAGTACAGTACCCGTAGCATATCCATTCCGTGCTTTAAACGTTAAAGTATCGTTATATTTCTCTGCTATCATGAAATTGGCTGGATTGGCTGTAAACTTTAAATCTGCCGTAGAAGTTCCTGATGAAGTCGTCTCAAGAATCGTTGAATTGTTTGTAATCTGATTTCCATCTTTGGTAATTTTATAAGCACCCATACGTCCTGTGTCTGATTTCATGTTAAATCCGTTTTCAGAACTTACGACAATCTTCAGACTGGCATTTGCTTCCTCATTTGCCTTCGTAGCAGATACCGTTAATGTATCCTGATTATTTAGATTGATTTCAGAAGGAATCGACCAAACATAGCTATCAGTTCCTGTATAGCTTACTCCTAAAGACTTTGAATCGTGACTCGTCTGCACAGAAGAATTCACCGTTCTGCTATTGACCTCACCTGCTGGAGAATCTGCAACATTTGTTTCCTCCTCTTGCTGTTCATCACTCTGTGCACTGACAATATCCATGCCTGAAAATCAATGTTCTGCGTAGTTAGAGTATTGTCTTTATCTTTAACATTCACTTCTAAACGATAAATGCTCTTGTAATTCGTCGTTACATTAATACTGTTTGTATTTTCATTCTGTAAAACAATCGTTCCATCATCCAAAAAAGTCTTGTAAGAAGCTTTCCAGTCATCTGATAGACTTAACACATGCCCTTCAGGAGCAGTTATTGTCATCGTGGCAGACGATTTATCTTCGTTATATTTCACATCTGATTTCAGCTCAACACTTTCTTCAGACGCTGTACTTATATGTGATTCATCCATATTCAATTCGGATGTAAACTGTAAATCTCGAACAGGATTATATGTCTCGTTCTGTTGTGCATTTACAGGTGTTACTATAGTCGAGGCTAGTGTTGCGCTCAAAACACAAGGCAACATGCATCTCTTAATTGCTTTTATCTTATTTATCATTGAGATACCTCCTTCCTACATTGAACCATAATTCAAATACAAACAATTTCCCGCCATCTCCTTGATAGACACAAACATTTTCCCTGCAAATCCAAACCAAATTCCCCGTAAAATGTGATATTATATATACAGAAAGAGAAAGCATTCTCTGCAATGGTGATTCTCCACCGAAGGCGCTGAAGTGAGAAACGATGAAGCTTGGCGATTCCCAGCCGAAGACGTTGAATCGGGAGACGATAAAGCTATATAGAGGAAGCAATGCTTCCTCTATATTTTTTTAGTGTTGTTTATTTGGGGTAAACGCATTTTGTGGTTGAAAAAGTAAAGACATAAGGATACGATTGAATTACATTAGAGACAAGGTGAATGTATATGAATAAATATTATGTTAATGATATCGTCTTCTTTATATCAAACGGATACCATGTCAGAGAAGCTACAGTGATTCGTTCTGGTGGAGGTTTCTGCACGATTAAGTTTAACGATAATGAAACTCCAGCAGGAACGAGAGTTCGAGAATCCAAGTTATTCAAGACTAAGCAAGAAGCTGAAGTTGTGGTTGAAAAAACACATAACACACTGTTATACTAGGCTTTGTTGGATGAGCCATAAATCATAACATCAATAAATCAAAATCATCCAACACTTTTTTCCATGAGCTGGCATTCAACCCTTTCTGCCAGCTCTTTTTATGTCTTTCCAATTAGAAATCAAGCAAGCTAAAAAGATGTCTAAATGAAAAAGACTACCCAATTATGAGTAGTCTGTACTTACTTCTTTTCCTCGTATTCTTTGAAGGCTTTGTTTAGAATTCTCTCCACAGCAACAGTTTTACTTAAACCAGTTTCTTCACAGTATTTTTCGAGCTGTTCATAGACGGTTCTATCCAGCTTGATGTTTAATGCTTTCCAGTCTTTATTCTGTTTTGCCATTTTCATCACCTTCTACATTTACAAAAGATACCTTTCCACCAATACCAAAGTACTTTTCAAAGAATTCTTTCAGTTTATCAATGACTGTTTCTTTCTTCTTGGCACGTGCTCCACCTCCACCGAATCGGCTGATTGGAGGAAGAATCTTTTCAATATCTGTACCAGTAGTCTTGATTTCTCCGTCTTTGAATGAGTTTTCCAAGAATTTACGAGTTTCTTCAGGTTTCAATCTTTCGTCCTGAATCATTGTTTCTAAATCAGCTTCTCTTTGTTTTGCAACATAAGAATTCCATTCAGAAATGACATCATCCATTTCGTTGACTTCTTCAATAAAGTCTTCGATAAGCTCTTTTTTGCTTCTAAGCTCAGGACTTGATTTAACAGCCTTTTGGATGGTGACAAGAAGTTCCTTATCTTCTCCATGTTCATCCTTGTATTTCTTAACAAGCATCAGGATATAGTCGATATTGATTTCAATCTGCTTTACAAGTTCGACTTCAAAGACAATATCCTCAGTAACATCCTTAACATCCTGCTTGTTCTTTTCTTTCCATTCAGCATACAAATCCTGATAGCGTCCTGAATAGTCCTGTAAATCTCTAGGATTCAGCAGTTCTTTATCTGCAAACTCATCGAATGAAGAAAGAAGATTTCTCATCTTCAGAATTGCTCCGAATAATTTGATGAATTCAACTTGGTTCTTTTCACCGATAATTTGAGGGTCTGTTAATGGATATTTCTCCTGTAACTGTTTGATCATATCCACATATCCAGGTTTGTCCTTACCATCTTCTGTAGTGAAACCGTAATAGTAATCATTGAATTTTCTTAGAAGAACGATTCCGCCTGCCTGTTTATCACCAAATAAGGAGATAGCAGCGTCTACTCGTTTCTGAAGATTTCTGAAGCATACGATGTTTCCAAACGTTTTTACGCTGTTTAAGATTCGGTTGGTACGAGAGAATGCCTGAATCAATCCGTGCATCTTCAGGTTCTTGTCGACCCATAATGTATTTAACGTAGTTGCATCGAAACCTGTAAGGAACATATTGACTACGATAAGCAGGTCTAATTCCTTGTTTTTCATACGCAATGATACGTCTTTGTAATAGTTCTGGAATTTATCAGAGTCTGTTGAGTAGGCTGTGTGGAACATCTGATTGTAGTCCATGATTGCCATATCCAAGAAATCTCTAGCACTCTGATCTAGCTTAGATGTATCTTCTGGATTCTCATCATCAATAATTCCATTTCCATCATCAATCTCAGCTTCATTAGCCCCATAACTGAAGATAGTTGCAATCTTAAGCTTCTTAGTTGGGTCTTCTTCCATCTGTTTCTTGAATTCTAAATAGTATTTCTTAGCCATATCCACAGAAGATACTGCAAAAATGCTGTTGAATCCACTGACTCTTTGTTTCTTCTTAATTTCTTCTACCTTGCCTTGAGATGCTGAAGCAACTTCAGAAACATTCATAAGCTGGCTGTAGATATAAGACTTGTCTCCGCGATACGTTTTCTGGTCAAAGTGGTCCAAAATGTACTTTGTTACCAGCGTGATTCGCTCTGGAGCCTCGAAGGCTTTTTTACGGTCGATATTCCATACTTCTTCATCATCAATATCGGCGTTGATATCCATTGTCTTGATGTAGTCAACACGGAATGGAAGTATGTTTTTATCATTGATAGCATCTACGATTGTATATGCGTGCAGCTGGTCTCCAAATGTCTGCTCTGTAGTGACAAACTGGGCGTTTCGCACGGCTCCCGCATTGGCAGGAAAAATTGGTGTTCCTGTAAAGCCAAACAGATGATACTTCTTGAAACTCTTAACAATAGCTGAATGCATATCTCCAAACTGGCTTCTATGACACTCGTCAAAGATGATGACCACGTGCTTATCAAAGACAGGATGTCCTTTGTATTTCTTGATAAAGGTAGACAGCTTCTGAATCGTTGTAATGATGATGTGCGCATTATCGTCTTCCAGCTGTTTCTTTAATACGTTTGTATTACTGTTCGAGTTGGCACAGCCCTTCTCAAAACGGTCGTATTCCTTCATTGTCTGGTAGTCCAAATCCTTACGGTCTACAACGAATAGAACTTTGTCGATGTAATCGAGCTGACACGCCAAACGAGCCGTCTTGAAGCTAGTTAGAGTCTTGCCCGATCCGGTCGTATGCCAGATATAGCCGCCTCCAGCAATTGTTCCATACTTTTTATAATTGTTTGCGATTTCGATACGGTTCAGAATTCTTTCTGTTGCCGTAATCTGATAAGGTCGCATGACCAATAGCATATCTTCTGCTGTGAAGATACAATATTTTGTTATAATATTCAGCAATGAATGCTTAGCAAAGAATGTTTTTGTGAAATCAATCAAATCAGGGATAATGTGATTGTCTGCATCTGCCCAGAACGACGTAAATTCAAAGGAGTTACTTGTCTTTTTTCGGCGTGTATTTCTGGAGTTGGCATCCTTGATAGCATTGAATCGTGTACTGTTTGAGTAGTATTTCGTATTTGTTCCGTTTGATATAACGAATATCTGCACGTATTCAAACAGTCCAGAACCTGTCCAGAAGGAATCTCTCTGGTATCTATTGATTTGATTGAAAGCCTCTCGAATTGGAACTCCACGACGTTTAAGTTCTATATGCACCAAAGGGAAGCCGTTTACCAGCACTGTTACATCGTAACGATTATCATGTCTGGCTCCGTCTTCCTGTTTGACTTCGTACTGGTTTATGACCTGAAGTCGATTGTTATGTACCTGTTTCTTATCAATCAAAGTGATGTTCTTACTTGAACCGTCATCACGAATCAATACCTGTACGTTATCTTCCTGAATTTTTCTCGTTTTTTCTACGATATGATCATTGGGATTTGCAATGCTGTTTTTAAAGAATCTATCCCATTCGTCATCAGAAAACGTATAATGGTTCAATTCTTCAAGTTTTGTTCTTAGGTTTTTGATTAGATCATCTTCCGTATGGATAGGAAGGTACTCGTATCCCTGTTCTCCAAGGATACGAATGAATTCTTTTTCTAGTTCAGCCTCAGACTGATACGAGTCTGCTTTGCGTTTTACAGGCTCATATCCAGCTACGACTGTGTTTTCACTTGTTTCTGCTACGATATTAAAATAAGGCATGTTAGTTCACCTCTGATTCGTTTAATTCTTTGAATGTTAACAGCTTATCTCGATAGAATTCGTATTGTTTTTGTCGAGATTCGATTTCTGTAGGTAAAGTGATTTTTAAATTGTTATAGGTAGAATCAAATTGATCTAATATGTCTACAATATGATTTTGTTCTTCTAATGAAGGTATTGAGATTTTCATTTGTATTAAATCAGATCTATTAAGAGCAGGAACTCCACCTGTTTTCTTTAAGGAAAGTAATTCTTCGGTAGAGTTAGACAGAATATAGTATAGATATTTTGTAGTTACCCAATCTTTGTTTGATTTTATTTTATAACAAAGAGGCCCTAACCAAAAGCTGTTACTTTGATACCCCACAAATCCTATTCCACCTTGTCCTCTAGATGGAGTAGTAACAGTATCACCGCTGCAATTCCATTCATGAGTATAGCCTGAATTTGTAGTACCTGCATTAATGTACTCATAATCTGTAGAATCATTTAAAATTTCAACAGGCTTGTTTCCAACTCCAACATCAGCTACATCGCCTAGTTTCATAACTGTGTTGCTTTTATTGGCGTTTAACAATAGGTTTCTATAGTATTCATACTGTTTTTTACGAGTTTCCAATTCTTCGTTGAGCTTGTCTTGAAGTTCTGCTGTTTTTGCTGTGAAGTCGTCTAGAAGACGAACAATTTCTTGCTGGACTTCCATTGGTGGAATTGGAATTCTATACTGCATAACTGCAACCTTGTTCCCTCTAGGCATTTTTGCTCCTTTTGAATAAAGCATATCATAAGAGAAAAAAGCATCGGAAGACAGAATATAATACAAGAACTCTGGAATAATTATTTTTCGATCATTAATCTGGACAACCAATACATCACCATTAGTTCCACCTACACAATCTGAAAGCCATATTTTCTTTAAGTATGGACGAATGTTTCCAATTAAAATATCTCCTATATCAAATCGAATAACATTCCCTGTGGTTGGAACACTGCTTGCCAATGTTTTCCCTTGCTTGTTTTGTAACAAATTTTCAACACCAACATAAGTGGTATTATCAACTTCAGACGCATTAATGCGGTTCTTAGAATAATGACAAATTTCTTGCAATTCTTTATATTCAATACCGCCTGGACATAGTGTTTGAATCAGCTCTTGCAACTTATTCATTACATAGTCTCCTTAATTGACAAATCTTTGAATGTTAATAATTTATCTCGATAATATTCATATTGCTTTTTACGAGCTTCATATTCTCTATTTAATTCGTCTAGAAGTTCTGCTGTTTTTGCTGTGAAGTCGTCTAGAAGGTAGACGATTTCTTGTTGAACTTCTAGTGGCGGTACAGGTAAGCTTAATTCACGCACAATATCTGCATTCAAATTTTGAACAGCACCACCAAAAGAAGCTTTCTTTTTCATTTGGTTTTGGCACATATTAGAACTAAGCAAATAGTATAAAAAATCCGACACATATGAATCCGAGAATTCACTAATTGCAAGCCAACCATCATGAACACAGCCGTCAATTTTTAATATATATGGTCGACCAAAACTCATGGAATTTGAAAGAATAAAATCACCTTTTTTAACAGGTCTAGATTTTTTCGCTCCATCTAATGTGATTTTTTCAGCTGAAGATGTAATATATTTTTCTCCTGGTTTAACATCACCAATTTTAATCCAATTAACACCATCTGGCTCTGTTGTAATAAAGTTTTTAATTGGGCGAGGAGAAGCTCCTCTGACAATTTTCGCACAATCTCCAAAGGATTTATACTCAACACCATCTGGACACAATTCTTGAATCAATTCATCTAATTTGTTCATTTTGCTTTAGAAACTCCTTTCTTTTTAATTTTTTTAAGTAATTATCAAAACATATTACTTTATTTACGTATAAGTCAGCGACTTTGTATATATCTGAATAACTACATCCAATGTAATTTGCAAATTCTAATTTCTTTTTACTTTCTTTTGAATAGCAATACAAATAAAAGTCACTTTTATCATTTTTACCATCATGCATGCCATCAAAATCAATATAGCGATGATTATCAATCCCAAACATTAATGGCATTTTTGTTTCGAATCGAATATCCACACAAATTTCTGTACCATCAAATCCATATTCTGGATGTCTGTTTGTCTTTAATGGATGGGCACATATAAATGATCTAATAGCCTCCAGATATTGTCTTCCCTCATTTAATAAATCCTCATCTGCATAAACGAAATTTTTACATATTTCTTTTGGATAACAAGCAAACAATGATTTGACAGCTTCTTGAATCCATGAAGCTAACATCACAATATAAACAACATCTTTTTGCGACGTTTTATCAATATTATCAAGCAAATCATTTAAATCATTTATTGTGTACCCGATTTTTTGCATTACATCACATTGATAAGCATAACTAATGTCTTTTTTAATGGGCCATTGTTTGTTTAAACCACCTTTTAAGTGATTAAAGCCTTGAATTTTTGAAATCATATTATCCTTCAATCTCAGCAATAATCTTATCAATTTCAGTTCTTAAGACTTCCTGTTTAGCTACGATATCCTTAATCTGCTGATTTAATACCTTGATATCAACTTTTTCTGTTGTATCTTCTGGTTCTACATAAGTAGATACAGATAAGTTGAAGTTGTTTTCTTCAATTTCATTTAAATCAGCTACGTGTACGAAATGCTCTACTTCTTCACGTTTTGTATATGCGTCAACAATGTGATCAATATTTTCATCAGTCAACTTGTTGTTGTTTGTAACCTTGATATATTCCTTAGAAGCGTCGATAAACAACACGTTATTATCCGTCTTACCTTTACGCATAACCATGATGCATGTGGCAATTGAGGTTCCAAAGAATAGATTTCCAGGAAGCTGGATGATTGCGTCAACAAAGTTGTTTTCTACTAAATATTTACGAATCTTCTGCTCAGCACCACCTCTGTACATGATTCCAGGGAAGCATACTACAGCAGCCGCACCATTTGGTGCTAACCAAGATAATGAATGCATGATAAATGCCATATCTGCTTTCGATTTAGGAGCTAAAACACCAGCAGGTGCAAAACGAGGGTCATTGATTAACGTTGCGTCGTCGTCACCTTTCCATTTGATAGAGTATGGATAATTTGAAACAATCAATTCAAACGGTTCATCATCCCAGTGTTGAGGATTTGTTAATGTATCGTCACATTGGATATTGAATTTGTCAAACCCAATTCCGTGTAAAAACATATTGATACGGCATAAGTTGTATGTCGTAACGTTGATTTCCTGACCGTAGAATCCGTTTGTAACTGCACCTTCGCCTAAAACATCTACTGCTTTTAAAAGCAATGAGCCAGAACCGCAGGCAGGGTCATACACTTTATTAACTGTTTTTTTGCCAACGGTACCTAGTTTTGAAAGGAGGACTGACACTTCACCAGGTGTATAGTACTCACCCCCACTCTTACCTGCGTTGCTTGCATACATAGACATTAAGTATTCATATGCATCACCGAAAGCATCAATGTTATGATCACTCACTGATCCTAATTTCATGCTTTCAATTCCTTTTAACAACTTGCAGAGACGCTCGTTACGCTTAGCTACGGTATTACCTAATTTGTTATTATTCACATCAAAATCATCAAACAACCCTTTAAAATCATTCTCAGAAGCACTACCTTGAGCTGATTCTTCGATGTGTCTGAACACTGTCTCAAGAGTTTCGTTTAAATTCTCATCATTTTCACAACGCTTTACTACGTTACAGAACAATTCGCTTGGAAGAATGAAGAAACCTTGTTCCTGAATCAAGCCTTCACGAGCTTCTTCTGCGTCAGAATCTGACATTTCTTCGAATTTGAAACCTGTGTTCCCTGCTTCTTCTTCACCTTTATTGATATAATCTGCTAGTTTTTCTGAAATATAACGATAGAACATCGTTCCAAGTACATAATTCTTGAAATCCCATCCATCAACTGCACCACGTAATTCGTCTGCAATAGCCCAGATGGCTCTATGCAATTCTTCACGTTCTTGCTCTTTTTTAGTATCTACTGCCATATTAACCCTCCATAAATATTCGAAAATATAACCTTTACATATAGTATACCATCTTCGTGTAGCAGAGTGTAGCTCGGATTTATGTCGTTTTACCATCTGTAAATATATTCCTGTCACACATAAAAAAAAGACTCTTTCGAGCCTCTACTGATTATGTCTAACAACTGTTCCGTACTTCAAGTGTCCATCTTCATAGACGAAAGACCATTCCTGATTCCAATCTTGTATAGTGCCATCTACACCTTCTGAATAAAGAGCAAGCCACACTTCATCGTCTGTCTTTTGCGTTATATGGTCAAAAAAGAAAGAAACATATGGTATTCCATCAATACGATATCGTTCGTAGACTTGACCGTTTTCTTCCCAGAATGGAGTCTCATTATAAACGTTTGTGCTTATATCCATGTAAGGAACAGGGGATCTTCTTGAAAACTTTTGATACCAGACATTCTCAACATCCTGTAAAGAATGGATACTTGGATCTGTGATTACTTTATTTCCAATTTCTCCTGAACCTTCAAAATACGTTCCAGCCATAAAACAGAAGTATGTATGCCAGTAGTCTTGGAGATTGTCATTTGCATAGGCAAGAAGTTCCTCATCTGTGTGCAAAGTAGATAATCCCGAATCAACAACAGGTTTAGCCTCATCTTCTTCAGGTAGACTGACTGCATCTTGTTTCGATTCCTTCTTTTCTTTCTTCTTCTGGACTACTGTCTCATCCTTTTTGTCTTTGCTGTTTTCGCATGCACATCCAGACAAAGTCAGCACAGCTGCTAAAACCGCTACAATTATCCTATTTCTTTTCATACTTCCACCATTTTCCTGACATTAGTATATCATCTGGATACAAAACAAACAAAATCTCGATTAACTCCAAACAGCTTCTCAATCATCATGAAGATTCTTGGGTTTTGTTCATAAAAAAAAGCATCTATACAAGATGCTAATGTATGCCATTCTCGGTTGCCGTTAGTTTTTTTCTACCTCTACTTTTTTCAAAGCGACTTGTTGCTGACTTAGGACAATCGGTCAGAACCCTAAATAACTGCCGTTAGTTTTTGTTTACCTCTACTCATTAATGAGCGACTTGTTACTGACTTAAGACAATCGGTCAGAACCCTAACAAAGAGAATGGTAATAATAACGGGGCTGTAACGAATAAGTAAATTTTATTACTTATGGAGTTCAGCTCCTCTCTTT
>OKRV01001429.1_pt1 | contig 14390 bp, 12 predicted proteins | sample 1601201 | NCBI WGS metagenome assembly OKRV01 (sample SAMEA3541540, study PRJEB24748) | human gut metagenome | biome: human gut; feature: human-associated habitat; material: faeces | place: China | collected 2012 | reverse complement strand
ATTGTACCACAATCTGCAGTCATTTCAAGAATCACATCATCAAAAAGCAGAGAAAAATCACGGATTCCGGCATCTGTTACAAATGTTTCTTCACCGATTTTTAACTCTCCGGTTTTTGCATTGTATACAAAGTCAGTCTTCTGGTTGATGCGGGCACTTAAAATGTCCTCTGACTCTGCGCGGGTAATCTGAATTTCCGTTGCTGTGTCCGGTGCAAATTTCCACTGAAATAAATCCTTTGCTGACACATGTTCATCTGCAACTTTTGCTGCGGTGTCTGCCATCAGTGCCTCATTTTCAGTATCCTGCTGCCGGACATTTTTCATTGTATTGTCATACACAGGTTTCCTGCTGTCCTCATACTCCCTGACCGGTTCCTGCCTGAGCACTTTTTCACCGTTCTTATATGCAACGGAAAACTCCCTCGGCAGTCCCATCGCCCCGGTATAATTCCTTCCCCGGTTTGGAAATCTGAGCCACGGAACTGAGATCACACGATTTCCTGTATTGCTGTAAGTCTGCGCCGCATAAGCTATCTTATTAATGTATGCCGCATGACGCACACCGTCGGTCTGAAATTGATATCCATCAAACTCTCCCCAGAAGTAAAAACCGTCTGCGCTCCAGAACATCCAGGTCTCATTTCCTTTTTCATCTTTCAGGCATACCAGATCCGGACATTCCCACGCCTCTTTGAATGTCAGGCGGTCGGTCTGTTCCCATTTTAGCAGATCGGTGGAACGAAAAATGCCAAAATCATTTTCCTCTAACCACAGTGTCATGATATAGGCACCGCTTTTTTCATGCCAGAACACCTTCGGATCACGGTTTTCTTTACAAACCGTCGGAAGCACACCTTTGTCAATTTTATGGAGTGTCTCCCCGCCATCCGTACTGTATGCAATGCGCTGGGTAAACTGTTTCCCTGCGCTCCATTTATTATTATTTCCGGCTGCCGTATAGAAAAATACCAGCGCATCTTCCGGCAGTCCGAGCATCTTACGATCATTTACAATACCGCTTCCGGAAAACATCGTTCCGGTCTCATCCGGGAAAAGTACATCATCCTTCTGCTCCCAGTGCAGTAAATCCCTGCTTACCGCGTGTCCCCAGCTCATATTTTCCCACTGCACATCAAACGGGTTATGCTGGAAATACAAATGATACACGCCCTCTGCATACACAAGGCCATTCGGATCATTCATCCATCCGGTCTGCGGTGTAAAATGAATCGAAGGGCGGCGGAAAGCCTCACCCTGCGTAGCACGGAGAGATTTTTCTTCCGTTTCAGGTACGTCCTCGTTTCTGATTCTGTCAAAGAAAGCTTTCCCAAGATCCCCTCTTAGAATTAGTGTTTTGTCGGTAAATTGCTTTACCGGAAAACGGGCATAATAACTGACAGGGTATGTTTCATCCTCTGCCTCTCCCGCCGGGATCTGAAACTCAAACAGCTTTGTTTCGCTGTTATTCTCCCGGCAGAATATCTCAAGCATACGGTTGTTTTTTTTGCCGCCAAACGGCAGCTCGCCATACGTGGCACAGACCGGAATAAACAGCCACCCTTTTTTGATGTATATTTCCTTTTCCATGTCTTACAACCTCCTACTTATATTTTTCCTTTTTAACCAGCACTTGTAAGCACATAACATCTTTCACTGGTCAGCATATTTTGCATTTTTCTTATTCGTACTACTGATAACGTTGACCCCCTATTGTGCAATTATCTTCAAAACGCACGAACTTCTCCGTCTTCTGTATAAGTGATCTCAAACTTCTTCGCCTTAAAGTCAGCGGAAAGTTTTGCCCACGCATCACCGTTTCTTCGCACGATCACAAGCTTATCATCGTCACTGTTTTCGAGTTCAAACGTTCCATCGAATGCCGGGTGAGCATTACGGAATTCCATCATGCGCAGAAGTTCTGCCACGACCGGACGTTTTACTTCCGCATCGATCTCTTCTTTTGTATAATAATGACGGTTGATGTTCCGTCCCACTTTCGTCTCTTCCAAAAGTTTTAAGTCATTCTTTCCTGCCAGCAGTCCGACATAGTAAACCTGCGGAATACCCGGTGCAAAAAACTGAACCGCTCTCGCTAACAGATACGCATCATCCTCATCACCAAGTGCGGAATAATAAGAACAGTTGACCTGATAAATGTCAAGGTTATTGTACGCTGCGGTATTATAGATTTTCTTGACATTTGCACCAAACTTAAAGATATCCTCCTTGGTGCGCCCGATTTCCTCATCCGGCAGCAAATCTTTGACATCTACCACACCGATTCCGTCATGCGTATCAAGTGTTGTGAACTGTTTGCGCGGGCAGATCTCAAACCAGTGTTTCAAATACTGTGTCTGTCCATAGTATAAAGCATTGATGAGCAGCATTGGAAGTGCAAAATCGTATACATAGTAATCTTCTTTTGCAATCTTCTCCTGCATCGTATAATGTTCATGGATTTCCGGTAAAAGTATCACGCCGTAAGGTTTTACGATATCCTCACACTCTTTTAAGAATTCCCATACATCCGGCTCAATGAAAAAGCAGCTTGTTCCGGCTTTTTTGGTCGCATAGGCAAATGCGTCGAGGCGGATCATTGCAGCGCCATGTTCACACAACGTCATTAAGTTATCGCGGATAAAGCATTTTGCCGTCTCAGATTTACAGTTGATATCGATCTGTTCCTCATCAAACGTACACCATACTTTTTCAGATGTTCCGTCTGCAAAATGTGCCTCCACATACGGCGCACGCGGTTTTCTCTTGTAGATTGCATCCACCTGCTCCTCGGTCGGCTCCCCATTTTCCCAGAAATCTTTGTAGCGGATGAACAGGTCATGATACTCAGACGCATCCTTTTTCTCCAGAAAGTCTTTGTAATATGGACTCTGCGCTGAAATATGATTGATCATATAATCAAACATCAGGTAATATTTTTCTGCTAAATGTTCCACATCGTTCCAGTCTCCGAATGCCGGATCGACTTTGTGGTAATCCATCGGTGCAAATCCCCGGTCTCCCGAAGAAGGGAAAAACGGAAGAATATGGATACCGCCTACTGCATCTTTAAAATATTTATCTAAGATCTCGTTCAAGTCTGCCAGATTATGGCCCATTGAATCCGAATAGGTAATCAGCATACATTTATTTTCTAACTTTTTCATATCAATCTCCCTTTCTACTTATGATTTCACCGCACCGGCTACCACGCCATCAATGATTTCTTTCTGCAGGAACAGATATAATACCAGAATCGGGGCAACAGTAAGTACCAGTGCTGCCATGATCACACCATAATCAGAAGAATAAGTTCCATAGAAAGAATAGGTGGATAACGGAAGTGTATATAAGTTTTTCTTTCCAAGCACCAGTGAAGGAAGCAGATAGTCATTCCAGAATGCCAGTACATTTAAGATCACAAGGGTTGCTGTGGTCGGTTTCAACAGTGGAAATACAATCTTGAAAAATGTCTGTACATTGGTACATCCATCCAGATATGCCGCCTCCTCCAGCGAAAGCGGGATACCGCTCTTGATAAATCCCTGATAAATGAATACTGACATACTCAACGCAAAACCTGTATGCATAAAGATCAGTGTCAGTCTGTGGTTTAACAAATGAAGCCCGGAACCGTAAATGGAAACTAACGGGATCATGATCGCCTGGAATGGAATGATCATGGATGCTGCCATCAGTGCAAAGAATACTCTGGAAAATGTATTTTTTGCACGGGTAAAATAATATGCCACCATGGATGCAAAAATGATGACGAGCAATGTGCTTAACCCAGTGATAAACAGGGAGTTTCCAAACGCTTTTATGAATTCCATTTTCTCAAATGCTTTTGTATAGTTTGCAAGTGTATATCCCTTTTCTGTAATAAAGGAAAATGGATTCTTGATGATATCACGTTTCTGTTTAAAGGAGTTTAACAGTACCAGAATGAACGGTACCATATAAAGCAGGAATAAAACAATGATCGCTGTAAAGCCAACAACATCCAATACACGGCGTTTTGTCCCGCCTACTTTTGAATCTCTGCTCATTATGCCTCTACCTCCTTCTTCTTTCCGATATAGATCTGTGCACCGCTGATACATGCAACAATGATAAATAAGATCAGTGCTTCAGCCTGGCCTACACCATAATTTCTGGATGTGAATGCCTTTTCATAGACATGCATCGCAACCAGTCTGGTGGAACCGTAAGGCTCACCGCCTGTCAATGTCAGGTTTACATCATAAACCATGAACGCTCTCGATAAGGTAAGAAACAGGCAGATAACAAACGACGGCACCATCAGCGGTAAGATAATGCTCTTCATTTTCTGGAGACCTGTTGCCCCATCTATGCTGGCTGCCTCAAGCACATCTGTGGACAGCCCTGTGAAACCGGCGATGTAAATCAACATCATATAACCGGATAATTGCCAAACTGTAACGATCACCATGGACCAGAATGCTTTATTCGGATCTGCTAACCAGGAAGTGGAAAATAATCCCCAGCCTGTGCTTTTTCCCATGTTTACAAGCACTCTTGAAAATACGAACTGCCAGATAAATCCGAGTACGACACCACCGATCAGGTTCGGTGTAAAGAAGCCGGCACGGAAAAATTTCTGACCTTTGATTCCATTTGTCAGTGCATACGCTAAAAGGAATGCTACTGCATTGACTAAGATTACCGATAAAACTACATATTTTAAAGTAAGTCCCATAGAGGACCAGAATGCCGTATCTTTAAATACGGAAATATAATTCTGCACGCCGACGATATTTTTTACTTTGCTGACTCCATCCCAATCGGTCAGTGTCAGGTAAAAACCATACAGGAAAGGCAGTATGACAACTGCACAGAAAATCAAACATCCCGGCAGTGCAAAGATACATAGATTTTTAATTTTTTCTCCCGTTTTTCTACCCATAACCCTAATTCCTTTCTGATACCCCGCCGGAACCTGCCGTCAGATATTTTATCTTCCGGATGTTCCGGCGGGATGCTGCATTTCATTCTTCAAAACCAACTACTTTTCAAATACCAATTTTTATTTCCAAGCGACCTGCTGCAAAAAGCGACGCAGATATTAGTTCTGTGATGTCCAGTAGTTGTCGATATCTGCTGCAAGATCATCTCTTGTGCACTGTCCGCCAAGATATTTCTGCATGGAAGCGCCAAGTACGCTCCAGTGATCAGACGGTGCGATAAAGCTGGATGAATAGCTGTTTCCGGCTGCCATTTTTGCCTGGATGTCTTTTCCAAGCGGATCTAACGCTTCATATGTATTGTTTTTGCATGCCGGGATCACTGCTGCATCTTCTACTAACATTTTCTGTCCGTTGTCAGAATATACCAGCCAGTTGATAAATGCTTTTGCTGCCTCCTGCTGCTCCGGTGTGGACTGCTCTGCGTCGATCATTAACTGTTTGCTTGCGCTTGCCTGAATACCGTTGTTTGCAAAATCAGAAGTGTCATTTCCTAAAACATATGGAAGGAATCCATACTCATCACTGTCGGAAGCACCTGCCTCTTTTAAGTTCGGCCAAGCCCAGCATCCGTTTACCCAGAGAGCTGCATCACCGTCAACCAGGAAGATCGGGTCCTGATCGTAAAGAGCACCTAAAGGATCTTCTCCGTTGATGTTGTACTGGCTTAACAGATCAAATGTATCCATGAACTCATTAAATCTGTCATAATCTTCTGCTTTTAATGTTCCGGCTTTCAACTCATCGATCACTTTTGCACTTCCCTCTGTGGTTCCGTCATAAGCATCATAGATAAATCCAAGCTGATGAGCTCCTAAGGACCAGTCCTCTTTGGATATAACGACCGGATTCTCCATGCCGCCTGCACGAAGGTTCTCAAGAAGTTCTTTTAATGCATCATAGGAGTTGATCGTGGATGGATCGAAATCTTCCCCTAAAGTATCCTCGATCGCTGCTTTATTATAAATGATTCCACGACCCTCAACACAGAATGGGAAACTGTATACTTTTCCATCCACCTGTGTGGTCTGGTTTACACATTCTTTCACCCACTCCTCATCGGAAAGATCGACTGCATACTGGGAAGCAAGTGCAACAACGTCTGTGGTGTCTAAGATCGCCATGGTCGGTGCTGTTCCTGAGTTATATGCACTTGTCACTCTCGTATATGGAGATTCACCGGTTCCGCATGCCTGAACCTCAAGTTCGATTCCTGTCTCCTCTTTAAATGCCTCTGCCATATCTTCAAGTGCTGTCTGGATTTCACCTTTACTGTTTAACATCGTGATCTGTGTTCCTGCTAAATCTGCGGTGTCGATATTCCCTGTGCTCTCAGTTCCGGCTGCTGTACTCTCACTGGCATCGCTGCTGTCCGCTGCGTTGCTTCCTGCGTTACTGCCTGTATTTGCGCTGCCAGAATTGCTGTTGCTGCCACAGCCTGCTAACATCCCCATTGTCATTGCTGCTGTCATGAATACTGCTACTACTTTTTTTGCTTTCATTGTTTCTCCTCCACTCTTTTTTCTCTAAAAATATGATAGGTTCCCGTTCCCAAACTTACTAATTCTTTTTCTGTCCGTCATTGCTGTCCTTACTGTGCCCTTACTTTAACACAGCCTTCTCCGTATGTCAATCGGTTGACATACGATTTGTCAGTTATAATCAAATAATCGCTTCTATTTTTGTACATATTCACAACATATATTTTGCATTTTTAATCATTTATGGGCAGAAAGGACTATTGAAGCCTTGTGTTTTATGTTAATCGGTTGACATTTTAAATTTTATCAATTCCGATTCCTGTTTATGGTACTGGAAAAACACACACCTATCATGCAAAGCAAAAAGAGGACCTCACAACTTAGTTGCAAAATCCTCTTTCCGGTGTGCCACACATTTTACTGTATGACGGGTATATTAAATTTATTTGGGAACTACTTACTGATCTTTATCTTCTTTGCACTGCTGAAACTTCCATAAACTTTTGCTCCTGTGGAATCTTTCTTATAAGCACGTACTTTTACATAATATGTCTTGCCTTTTGCCAATTTTCCAAGTGTTTTTGATGTGCCTGATATTGTTACTTTCTTTACATTCTTTTTGAATTGCTTATCCGTAGAATAAACGATCTGATATCCGGCTGCACCGTCCACTTTCTGGACTGTAACTTTTGCTTTTCTTCCCGAAACAGCTTTCATTTTCTTAATTGCAGATTTCTTTACGGTCACTTTCTGCCATTTCGCATATAAAGTAAGATTCTTTTTGCTGCTCTTTGAGATTGTTTTAATTCTCTTTGTATACTTGCTGTCTGTATACCAGCCCTTAAAGACATATCCCTTTTTGGAAGCAGATTTTAAATTTACCTTTTCATTGTAATAATATTCCGGGTTTTTGCTGCTGTTTTTACCTTTTCCTAACTTATAGGTAATTTTATAACCTACCGTGATCTTACAGGACGCGCTTACTCTGCTTCCATCTTTTGCCATTGCCGTGATCGTGGTCACACCATTTTTCAATGCTTTTACTTTTCCATGCTTATCAACAGTCGCAGCTTTTTTGTTGGAAGATGTCCACTTAACGTCTTTAATATCTGCATCAGATGGTGAAACAACAGCCTTTAATGTAAGCGTTGCACCTTTTTTCATTCCGGCTTTTGTTTTAGTCAGCAACCACCAGTTCAACTGGTGGTTTGGTATTAGCCCTCAAAAGGGCATTTTTACTGCTCGCCCAAAAGGGCGGTATCGCAAGCACTTTTACCGGTCCGCTATAAAGCGGTACTTCTTGAATCTTCTTTCCTTGATTCCTCTGCCTGCTCTTTTATATACTTTTGTACTGCTTCATCTGTGATATTACCAATTGTTTCTACATAATACCCTCTTGCCCAAAATGCTTTATCCCATTTACTTTGCAATTCTGGATGTCTATCATAAAGCATTAATGTACTTTTCCCTTTTAAGTATCCCATAAAATTTGCAATGCTAATTTTAGGTGGAATAGCTACACTTAAATGTATATGATCCACGCAAACTGCTCCTGCTATAATATCCACATCTTTGTATTTACATAACGTGCTTATTATTTCTCTCACATCATTTCTCACTCTTCCATACAAAATTTTCTTTCTGTATTTCGGAATAAATACAATGTGATATTGGCATTTCCATTTTGTGTGTGATAAACTTTTATTGTCCATATGGACCACCTCCTGTGATTAAGTTTGGCTTGCGACACCATTCTTAATATATCACAGGAGGTTTTTTATTGATATCCTCACCGCTTCCAGCTATTCCATTCTCCCCAGCATAGCTGGGGGATTAGACTTTTCATTTAACGTGATTTTTTTAACTTTTACTTCTTTCTTTTCTGTTTCCGGTTTCTTTTCTGTATCTTTCTCCGGAGCATTTTTAATTTCTCCAAGTTTTACAGTACCAAATACTTCCGGTTTAGACCATCCCATTCCTGTTTCATCGTTCCAGCTCAATGTACCAATTCTTTTGCCACTTGCATCAGCATCATTGATCTGAAATTCAAGTCCGATCTCATCTCCGGCTTTTGGTGTGATATCCGTCCATTTAAATGACGCTTCAACAACATATCCGTCAGAAGTTATTTTTGCCACAGACTTCATATTCTCTTCAAGGCACTTTTTTCCATTAAATGAGTGATCATTTACATAACTGATCCTGTACTGCTTGTCATCGTCTTCATAAGAGTTGGATTTTCCATTATTTTCGTCGATAAATACTTCTAAGGAATCCTGCTCCCATGCATCACCGTTGGTATTATTAAGGACAGGATCTTTGATCTCGGCATATACATAAAAATTGTCTTTATCCCAGAGTAACTTCGCATTTGCAGAAACATTGGAGCCGAGATTGATTGTAATCGGAATGGTTCCGGCATTATCCCATACCGCATCTTTATCTCCGTCTACGGTAACTGTACCATAGGCAGCTTTCTCCACCCCTGGTTTCATCGTTACTTTCGCGTAATATTTACTGCTTGTTCCCTGTTTTCCTGTCAAATCATTAAATGCGGCTGTTTTATCCCCATTTGTGACCACAACATCCATTCCGATCACTTTTGCAACGGAAAGTCCTGATAACGGTACCTTTATGGTTGCCTGATAACCATTTTCTACTTCTGCTGCCTCGCTTCTTTTTACCGTTACGGTCACTGGTGTGATGTCATCTTTTCCGGAATTTGCAGAATCCACATAAACAGCAACTGCATCATTATCATCTTTTACGGCATCTTCTACCGTAACCTGCACGGTAAGACCATCTTTATCCCACATCGAAATAAAGGAAGCCGTGATATCATTCTGCATGATACTGTATGTCTTTCCTGTCACTGCATCACCTTTTTTCTCTGCAGCAACTACATCCTGAATTGACGGCTGGAGTCTGGATGCATCTACATACGCCCAGTACGCAGGTTTTGCTTTATAATTTCCATCAAAAAGCAATGGGCACTGCGCAGAGCCGTCTGCACCACCACCAACACCAGACTGTTCATGTAACCATGAATTTGGCTCGATGACCCCCCATACGGTCAATCCGGAAACGTTCGAACCATCTGCTTTTAAGCCTTTGATCGCATCGAATAACTGTTTATGACAATATGCAATTTTAGTATACTCGCTCTCTTTTGTTGCCATACCTGATGTATAAGATGCACTTGATTTAAAATCAAGCTCTGTAAGCTGTACTTTTCCTGCAGCTTTTGCATATTTTTCAGCCACTGTTTTAAACTGCGTGGCAGAAAAACTATCCACACTGTAATGTGCCTGCATGCCAAATGCATCCAGTCTGGTTCCATCGGCAGCCTTTACATCATTGATGAGTTTTACAATACCCTCACATTTTGTATTATCTGTCTCACCAAAATCGTTGTAATAAAGCTCTACATTTTTCGGTGCATACTGGTTTGCATATCTGAAGGCATTGATGATAAATTCGTTGCTCTTATATACATGCCACCAGCTTGAATTATTTCCATGACGGATCTCATCGAGACTTTCCGCTGCACTCACGGTATCTGTACGGTAAGAGTTTCCAATGACAGCCTCATTTACAACATCCCAGCCATAAAATAATCCGTCATATTTTCCATTTGCAGCTTCCCCGAAGTAATGGTCAAAGACACTTGAAATAAACCATTCAAGACGGCGGTTCATGGTCTCTTTGTCCACATAAGGTTTGGTTTTATCATAATTTTCATGGAAAAACCATTCCTGTGTCTGGGAATGCCATACAAGGACATGACCACGGATACGGATTTTGTTATCCGGATTTTCATTATTCCACTCACAGATTTTATTTATTAATTTATCTGCACGTGAAAAGTCCAAGCTGTCACCGGCTTCATTTACGACCGGGACTTCAAGATCCTGTCCTTTAAATTGGATCGTCTTTGTGTTGACTTTATCCTCTAACTGATAGTTGAACAATGCATCCGGTTTTAATTCGTTTCCAAGTGTAACCGCATTAAAGTGTTTTTCCACCAGTTCCATCAGCGTATCATCATTGATCTCATCACCGGTCACTGCTGTGCCGGCAACTACATCATTGCCTAAAGCAGCTTTCACACTTTCTTTCCAGTCCGGGATGTCCTTCTCAATAGATGGCTTTTCTCTTTCAATCTTATTCATGGACACACCGGTCACATAGTAAGTCCCTTTTACGCAATCGCCCTGTCCATAGTTGGTTCCCTGTTCTATAATACGGATGACCACCTGATCTGCAGCTTTCGGTATTTTGAAAGTTCCCTCATATTTTGTCCATTCTCCAGCTTTTAATGTCTTTGTACAGTCTCCTGACAAAATACCTGCTGAATAACTTCCAAGATATGTTGCCTCACCACCGGAAACATAGAATGGTGCAAACTCCACATTTCTCTGCTCTTCCGGAGCATCTTTGTAATCATCGGACAATTTCGCCCAGAATGAGAATTTGTATGTTTCCCCTTTTTCAACCGCATCCGTGATATCCTGCGAAAAACAATCCCCAGGGGTGGCAGTTTCCTGATTACGTGTAAGTACACCGTATGTTTTAAGACCGGAATCTGCGATCTCTTCTTCCTCTGCTGCAACTGAAACAACCGATTCTCCGGCTGCACTGTTCCATGACTCCACCGCATCAGACGTTGCAAAATCACCGTTTTTTATAATATTATTCCCCAGTTTTGCATCGCCTGCTCCTGCTTTCAGTTCAAAGGTCACGCTCACAAGACTTACCGTTGCATTTTCCGGTTTATCTTCCGTTATCATGATTCCGACTGCATCAATAGCGCCATCCCCCGATGGATTTATCGTATACTCCGTCTGTCCGCTTAATCCGTACTGTGTATTAGCTGCTGTTGCATCATCTCCACCGTTGTATACTTTCAGACTGATCGGTACTTTCTGATCCGCCACCTGAAATGTAACAGCATTCACCTGTGACATTTCGATACTCTCCGGCAACGACCATTTCACCTGATTATACTGTTTTGCAAAAGACAATTTCCACTGTCCATCTGCGAGTTCATAATCCGCGTCTCCCCATGCCACTTTCAGCTGATCTGCAGTAAAAACTTTTTTTACCCCTGAATTTTCGTTTTCATCTGCATAGACAACTGCATTTTCAAGATATGGTGTCAGCACCGGTCCTATCCCGGTAAAAACCATAGCACTGCATAAAGCTACGCATACCCCTGCTTTCCAATTTCGTTTCAAACCCCGTTCTCCTCCTTTTATATATTTTTGACAGTTACAAATTTATGTTAGCATGAGCAAATATTAAAAATAGGGGAATTTTTATAGAAAAAAACCGGACAAATAATAGAATACACTCTCTGCAGACATCCATTATCATGAGTTAAAAAAGTGGAGAATCCTGCAAAAAACAAAATTCTCCACTTTCTATCATGTTTTTACCACATGACATATATTATAAATTTACTTTTTGGGCTACTTACTGATCTTTACCTTCTTCACACTGCTGAAACTTCCATAAACCTTTGCGCCTGTGGAATCTTTCTTATAAGCACGCACTTTTACATAATAGTTCTTGCCTTTTGAAAGTTTGCTTAAGGTTTTTGATGTTCCTGTCACTGTCACTTTCTTTACAGCTCCCTTTTTCACAACAACTTTTTCCCATTTTGCATATACAGTAATGTTCTTTTTACTGTTCTTTGCGATCGTTGTGATTTTCTTTGTGTACTTGCTGTCTGTATACCAGCCTTTAAATGCTTAACCTTTCTTTGAAGCTGCCTTTAAGTTGATTTTCTGGTTGTAATAATACTCCGGATTCTGGTCGTTATTTTTTCCTTTACCCAGTTTATAAGTGATCTTATAACCTACCGTGATCTTACAGGAAGCACTCACACCACTGCCGTCTTTTGCTGTCGCTTTGATCGTGGCAGTTCCATTTTGCAACGCTTTTACTTTTCCGTTTTTGTCAACGGCAGCAACTTTTGTGTTGGATGAATACCACTTTACAGCTTTATTTGTTGCTTTCGACGGTGTAACAACCGCCTTCAATGTAAGGGTTTCACCTTTTTTCATTCCGGCCTGTGTCTTGTTTAATGTAATTTTATGGCTGTATCCTTCACTACTAGGGCGGATTAGGAACTTTCATCCATTAGTGACGTGCGCCGCAAGCGCACCAAAAAACACCGTGCCAGCGTTTCAAACGTCTGCACGGTGTTTTATTCATCACATATTGTTATTCACTATGAGTTTACTCGCTACGAATTTATTCGCTGCGAATTTATTCGCATACGTACGGCATTAATGCAACGTGACGAGCTCTCTTGATAGCTACTGTAAGAGCTCTCTGATGTTTTGCACAGTTGCCTGTGATACGACGAGGAAGGATTTTTCCTCTCTCAGAGATGTATCTCTTTAATTTGTTTGTATCTTTGTAATCGATTACGTTATCTTTTCCACAGAAAACGCAAACTTTTTTTCTTCTATGCATTGGGCGTCTCTTCATTGGTGCGCCATCTTTGTCTGCTGCTTTATTGAAAGCCATGATAATTACCTCCTGTTGTTATGATCTCCATTAGTTAAATGGTAACTCTTCATCAATTCCATCCGGAATATTCATGAAGCCATCACCTGCTGCACTGCTCGGTGACGGTCTGTCGGAAGGGTTAAAACCGGAGTTGTCTCCGCCGCCGCTGGCATTTTTGCTCTCTGCAAATTCTACATTTTCAGCAACAACGTCCGTCGTGTAAACACGCTGTCCGTCTTTGTTGGTGTAGCTGCCAGTCTGAATACGACCTTCCAGAACGAATTTTGTTCCCTTACGTCCGAATCTCTCCAAAAACTCTGCTGTTTTGCCAAATGCAACACAGTTGATAAAATCTGTATTCTGATCATCTCCGTCACGGCGGAAACGGCGATCTACTGCAAGTGAAAATCTTGCGATCGCAGTAGCACTCTCGCCCTGAGAATAACGGATCTCTGCGTCTCTGGTTAATCTTCCCATAAGAATAACTTTGTTCATATACGATTCCTCTCTTCTATCAAACAAACCGTTGTCAGTTCAAAGAATCTTATTTCTCGTCTTTTCTTACTACTAAGAAACGAAGAACATTGTCCATGATGCGGACATCGCGCTCAACTTCTGCCGGAACAGTAGATGCAGCGTCGAACTGGATGAAATAATAGAAAGCTTCTGACATCTTCTGGATCTCATATGCTAATTTCTTCTTACCAGCCTCTTCTACTTCTGTTACGTTACCACCGGCACGAGTGATGTACTCTTTTGCCTTTTCTACGGTAGCTGTTCTCGCATCGTCTTCGATCTTTGCACTAACAACAAGTGCTAATTCATACTTATTCATGCGAATTTTCCTCCTTTTGGTCTCTGGCCCGCTCTTATATGAGTGAGCAAGGAATTTAATAATATATCACGAAGATATATTTTATCATAAAAATCAATAGTTTGCAAGAACTTTTTACTCAGCTTCCTTGCTCAGCTTCCTTTTTGCGGATTTCTCTGGTATTTTTCTCCACAAGTTTTCTTGCGATCATGATCTGGTGCCCGCAGCCTAAGCATTTCAACCTGAAATCTGCACCCACGCGCAGGATCTCCCATTCACTGCTGCCGCACGGATGCTGCTTTTTCAACCGCACCACATCACCAACTTCATATTTATCCATAAATCCTCTCTATTCTCCTATACTATTTATTCTGCGAGCAATTTGCTGCATCAATTGCGATCACAAGCATCATTCCAAGCAGTTCATCGCCCGGATTGGTAAAATCGATCACATACGTATCACCCCAGTGGAGTAATTGTTTTGAAATATGAATAATGGAACTGCAGCCGGAATATACATCATAATCCCAGCCAAGGAAATCTCCCTCCACACGCCATCCATTAAAATCAATATCATATTTCGGCTGGAACA
>OKRV01001423.1_pt1 | contig 14426 bp, 10 predicted proteins | sample 1601201 | NCBI WGS metagenome assembly OKRV01 (sample SAMEA3541540, study PRJEB24748) | human gut metagenome | biome: human gut; feature: human-associated habitat; material: faeces | place: China | collected 2012 | reverse complement strand
ATCGGCATCCCCGAGCTCATGCGCATCCTCATCGATGAGTACGGCTACGACTGGGATACCGCGTGGTCCATCACCACCAAGACCTTCAACTACACCTGCCACACCCTGCTGCCGGAGGCCCTTGAGGTCTGGCCGGCCAGCCTGATCGGCGAGCTGCTGCCGCGTCACCTTGAGATCATCGAGAAGATCAACGCGCAGTTCGAGGACGAGCTCAAGTCCAAGGGCGTCGACAAGAACACCATCAAGGACATGGCCATCTACACTGGCGACGCCGTGCGCATGGCCTACTTGGCCACCTACGGCGGCTCCCACGTCAACGGCGTGGCCGAGCTGCACTCCCAGCTCCTGAAGGACGTCACCCTCAAGAACTTCTCCGACGTCTACCCGGACAAGTTCACCAACGTGACCAACGGCGTGACTCCGCGTCGCTTCGTCAAGCTCGCCAACCCGCGCCTGTCCGACCTCATCACCGAGGGCCTCGGCACCGACAAGTGGCTCTCCGACCTGGAGATGCTCAAGGGCCTCGAGCCGCTGGCCAAGGACGATGAATTCGTCAAGAAGTTCGCCGCCGTCAAGAAGGCCAACAAGGTCGACTTCGCCGCCTACGCCAAGCGCGAGTACGGCTTCGAGCTCGACCCGAACACCATGTTCAACACCATGGTCAAGCGCCTGCACGAGTACAAGCGCCAGTCCCTGAAGATCCTGTCCGTCATCTCCACCTACGCCGACATCAAGTCCGGCAAGGTCAAGGCCGAGGACGTCACCCCGCGCACCGTGTTCTTCGGTGCCAAGGCCGCCCCGGGCTACTACCTGGCCAAGATGACCATCCAGCTCATCAACAACGTCTCCCGCGTGGTCAACAACGATCCGGACGTCAAGGGCAAGCTGGCCGTGTACTTCCCGTGGAACTACAATGTGCGCCTCGCCCAGCACCTGATTCCCGCCACCGACCTCGACGAGCAGATCTCGCAGGCCGGCAAGGAGGCCTCGGGTACCGGCAACATGAAGTTCGCCCTCAACGGCGCGATGACCGTCGGTACGCTCGATGGCGCGAACGTCGAGATCCGTGAGCGCGTCGGCGCCGAGAACTTCTTCCTGTTCGGCATGACCGTCGACGAGGTCGAGAAGAAGTACGCCGAGGGCTACAATCCCGCCTCCTACTACGAGGCCGACCCGCGCCTGAAGCACGCCATCGATATGGTGGCCGACGGCACCTTCTCCAACGGCGACCGCAACGCCTACTCCCCGCTCGTGGCCGACTGGCTGACCAAGGACTGGTTCATGACCTTGGCCGACTTCTCCGCCTACATGGACATCCAGTCCGAGATCGAGGCCCTCTACGCTGATGAGCTCGAATGGAACCGCAAGGCCCTGCTCAACGTGGCCAACTCCGGCTACTTCAGCTCCGACCGCTCCATGGAAGACTATTTGGAACGTATCTGGCACACTGCTCCTCTGGCCTGACGGCCGCCGGAGCGGCGCGCCAGCTACGTGCTGGTTTCTACCTCGCGGCTGTCGCCGCTCGGCGTCGCCTACGGGAAGCCCACCGGGCTTCCCGCTTAACGGCTCCGCGTATCTGGCACACTGCTCCTCTGGCCTGACGGCCGCCGGAGCATAAGAAGCCCCGCAACCGACATCGGTTGCGGGGCTTCTTGCGTTGAAAGACCGCCCTATCAGGCTTCGGCCGGGGCGGCTTTCGCCTCGTCATCGGCCTCATCCTCGGCCTTGTTCAGACCTAGGTCGACCGGCGAGGAGCTGTTCTCCCACGGCTCCTCCCACGGATCGTAATCCGGGTTCTGCTGCTTGTAGATGTACAGGCCAACAAGCGCGGCGAGCAATCCGCCGAACAGCAGCGCGAAGAACTTCCAACCGTTAGAAGACTTGTTCTCCATGACGGCTCCTTTCCCTAGGGATCGTCTGGTCGGTATGCCCATTCAGACCGACTCTGCTCCCTATTCTAGGCCGCTGTTTGTGACGATTGGGTGGAATGACATTCGTGGGCGATTCATCCGCGCCCGTCTGCCCTTGGCCGGCTCGGCATCTTCGCGGCGCGTGGAACGCATCCGAGACCTTCGATACAGTGGGCTGCATGCATATTCCTACACAACGGGAGATTCGATACCAGTGGGAGCGCGGTGGTCCGGTGATGACCTGGGCGCTGATTGTTGCGTGCGTGGCAGTGTGGCTACTGGAGGTATTGTTGGGATTTATTGCCCCGGGCCTGAGGGCTTGGTTGATGTACCTCGGCATGGCGGCTCCGGTCAGACTGGTGGCTGAGCCGTGGACGCTCATCACCTCGATGTTCCTGCATGCGCCGAACTCGCTATTGCATATCCTGTTCAACATGATTGCTCTGTATTCCGTGGGCCCAGTGCTGGAACGAATGATCGGCCACTGGCGGTTCTTGGGACTGTATGTGATTTCCGGCCTTGGCGGCTCCCTGGGACTTATGGTGTGGGCTGCGGTGGCTCCGGGAGGCATCGGCTGGCAGATGGCAGCCTATGGGGCTTCTGGAGCCTTATTTGGCCTGTTTGCATCATTGCTGGTGGTATATCGCCGTATCGGCGCCGATATCCGCTCCATGTTGATCTGGATGGCGGTGAACTTCGCCTTGCCGTTCGTGGTCGGTGGCGTGGCGTGGCAGGCGCATGTCGGCGGCTTTGTAGTGGGTGGAATACTCACATGGCTGCTGGTGGGTGGTGTGCCGGCGTGGCGCGGTAAAAGCCTGAAATGGCGCATGCAGGTGTACGGCTGGGCCATGGTGGTGCTGGTCATTGCGTTGATTCTGTTGTGCAATATGGCCAATCCTTACGGGTGGATGAGTTTCGGCTCCCTGCACTGATATGGCTTGATATGGCTTGATATGGCTGTAAAAAAAAACGATTGATGCCGGGTATTGCGGAACATGCAGTGCCCGGCATCAGTGTATGTGCGGAAAGCGGCGATGTGGATATCGTCGTTCGGCGAGTGGGTGTGTGCCGTATGAAGATATCCACAGTAATGAGATGCGCGCAATGACGAGTTATCCACGATAATGAGTTATCCACAATGGTGACTTGTGCACAAGTGTGTAGAAAAGTGCATAAGACTGTGGATAACTTATGTGGATAAGTTAGGAATGCCGCGGTATTATTGGGTTTGTTGCAGTGGATAACTCGGGTGTATAACTGTTCCCTCGCTGTGGCGATGTATGCCAAGCCAAAGTTATGCACGAGATATACACCGAGAAACGCCGCTTATCCACCACTTATCCACATGGTTTTCCACATTCGGTGGAAAACTACATGGGTGTAATTCATCCACAGGCTGTGGATAACGTAGTGGATAAGTCGTGGATAAGTGGTGGATAGCTGTGGATGAACAGGCTAAGGCACGAAAAAGGCCGACCTCCGCATACGGGAGGTCGGCCTTTCTCATAAGAATTAAGGACAACCTAACGATAGAAAAAAACAATCTACCGATAGATAAGCGCAACGAGCCGGAACTCAGCGCCATCCCATCGTCATCAGGAATCCGATCATGATCAGGGCGAAGCCGATGCCGAGGTTCCACGCACCGATGTTCGGAATCGGCCAGGAACCGGACGGGGAGAGGTAGTACACCACGCACCAAATCAGGCCGATGATCATAAACGCGCAGAACAGCGGCACGAACCAACGCGGGTTCGACTTGGTGCCCTTAATGGTTTCTTCAACGCGCTTGGTGTTCTCCGCCTGGCGGTTCATCATACGCTGCATCTTCGGGGTCAGCGTGGCCTTATCGGCAGTGGCGTTGAGCACGGCCTGCACCTGCTCCATATTCACGCCGTAAGCCGCGCCTTCCTCGGCAGAAGCGTTCTCTGCGTTCTGCTCGGTGTCTTTGCTGGCGGTCTCGTCAGCAACGGTGCTGGATGAGGTCTCGCTCTGCCAGTCCTTCTGGTTGTTCGAGTCGGTTTCGTGCAGCTCTTCGTCAGCCATCAGCATAGTCTCCATTCAATAGGCTAAAAGTCATAATAGTGGCTACACTCGAAAGCGGCGACCAGAGTCGGCAAGAAGACAGGAAATTCATGGCCAGACATGTAGGTAAGCACGGTGCACGGCACTCCCTATGGGGTGGTGTCGCGGTATTCGTCGTCATTGCCTTGACCGGTTTTCTGCTGAGCACCAACGTGAGGGTCAATCGTACGGTTGCCGCCACCAACGATACGGCCGATCTGGTGGAGCAAGGCGTGGACGAGGCCAACCAGCTGCAGCAGGACGTCAGCGATCTGACCAAACAGGTCGCCAATCTTACGGACGCGCTCAAGGCCGATGGCACCGACAGCACACAGAACCAAGGCAAGGACTCCAGCAATGTGGATTCCAGCCTGATGCTGCCCGCGCTCAGCGGCAGCGGCGTAACGGTAACGCTGGATGATTCTCCGTTGTGGGAGAACGCAGTCAACAACAACGGCACGACCGCCAATATCAACGATTACGTGATCCACCAGCAGGACGTCGAATCGGTGGTGAATGCCTTGTGGGCCGGCGGTGCCGATGCGCTGATGATTATGGATCAGCGGGTGCTGTTCAATTCGGCGGTCATCTGTTCCGGCAACGTGCTGTCGTTGCACGGTAAGAAATACTCGCCGCCGTTCACCATTTCCGCGATTGGTGACCCTCAAAGACTTCGCGCAGCGTTGAACGACTCCGAAGCCATTACCATTCTTAAGCAATATGTGACCGCGTTTGGCATTGGCTACAAGGTGGAGAATGCCGAGGACCTTCAGTTCCCCGCTACCGCCGCCTTGCTGCAGCAGTTGAAATATGCCACGGTCGATACGTCAAAGACCACAGATGAGGAGCAGACTCAGCAATGAGACACGGCAGGCACAACAGCGGCGTACCGGCGCCCATTGATCTCGCGTCCGTGTCGGACGTACAGCCCTTCCCCGAGGACGATGCCGCACGAATGGCGGCAGACCCGGCCAACGCCAGTAGGGCAAGGTCCCGTCGTGCCGCAGTACGCGGCGCGTCTTCGCCCCAGCGGAGCCCGGTCTGGCAGGCACTCGGCATCTGCGCCGAACTGCTGATTACCGCTGCCGTGATTTGCGCCCTGTACATCGTCTGGCAGATGTGGTGGACCGGTGTCGAGGCGGAGCGAGCCCAGAACGAAACCACCCAGTCCGTCGACTGGAGCGACCCCAGCAACAACGGGGGAACGGTCACCATCGCCAAAGCCCAGGAGGGCGATGCGCCGGTACAGCCGAAAGACGCGAAATATGGCGACTTGATTGCGCAGATCTACATTCCGCGCTTCGGCTCCCAATGGCACCGCAACATCGTGGAAGGCACCACGCTCGAGCAGCTCAATCGCCACGGTCTGGGCCATTACGACACCACCCAGATGCCGGGGCAGGTCGGCAACTTCGCCGTCGCCGGCCACCGCAACGGCTACGGGCAGCCGTTGGGCGATGTGGACAAGTTGCAGGAAGGCGATCCCATCATCGTTCGTACCAAGGATTACTGGTACGTCTACCACTACACCCGGTACGAGATTGTGCTGCCCACGGACGTGCATGTGATCGCCCCCAATCCGGAAGACTCCACTGCCAATCCCACCAAACGCATGATCACACTGACCACCTGTGAGCCGAAATACTCCACCCCCACCCATCGATGGATCAGCTATGGTGAGTTGGCGTACTGGGCCAAAGTGTCCGACGGTGTGCCCAAAGAGCTGGCTACTACTGATTCGTCCGGTGCAGTGATGTTCTCCACCACCGAAACCCCCTCGATCGCTTCCCGCATTGGCTCGCTGGACAAGGTGGTATTCGGCGCGCTGGTAGTGTGGCTGGTTCTGTTCATTGCCGCTGCGGTGGCATGGCGCTGGCCGGTGCTGCGCGAGATTCGCGCGGGTGAGCGTCGCCGTCCGGATGCCAGCATCTATGGCGGACTGTTGCGTCTGCAGCCCGGCGTGGCACCGATTCGATGGTTGCTGCTGGCTCTGCTGCTGTTCGCAGCCGCCGCGGCGCTGTTCCAGTGGGGATTCCCTTGGGCCGCCGCCAATATCCCATTCCTACAGCAGATGTCGAACTTCGTGGCAGCGAGCTGACGGCATCCTAGTACTATGGCTTGCAGTACACGTCCCTCAAGGAGAGCCCTATGACCGATTCCGCGCATATTTTGGTGGTGGATAACTACGATTCCTTCGTCTACACGATCGTAGGCTATCTGCAAACCCTTGGCGCCACTGTTGATGTGGTGCGTAACGACGCTATCGACCCAGCCGCGCCGGGTGTACTGGACGGTTACGATGGCGTGCTGATTTCTCCCGGCCCTGGTGCTCCGGCCGAATCCGGTGCCAGTGAGGATATGATTCGCCTGTGCGCGGCCAGCGGCGTGCCGATGTTTGGTGTGTGCCTGGGCTTGCAGGCGCTCGCTGAGGTGTACGGCTGCACTGTGGACCATGCGCCCACCATCATGCATGGCAAGACCAGCTTGGTGGAACATATCGATGACGAGATTTTCGAGGGCGTGGCCAACCCCATGACCGCCACCCGCTACCATTCGTTGGCCGTCGAGCCCGATTCGGTGCCGGATACGCTGGTGGTTACCGCGTGGACGCAAGGCGACCACATTATTCAGGGCGTGCGTGTCAAGGGCAAGCCGATGTACGCCGTGCAATTCCATCCCGAATCCGTGATGACCCAGGACGGCTACCGTCTGCTGGCCAACTGGCTTAAGGTCTGCGGCCAAGACAACGCCGTGGCCAAGTCCGCCGGCCTCCAGCCCAAAGTTACGAAGTAGCTTTTCCGCGCGGCGATACTCTCCCCGGAATGTGTCGCTAGAACGAGGCTTGCGTACTGGTTTTGCGACGCTTCCCGGGATTGTTGCGCTGGGATAGCTCTTTATACAGCAAAGGGGAGGGGCGCAGAAGCCCTTCCCCTTTGTGTTGCGTGTATGTGTTGCGCTATTTGCGTTGCATATGCGCAACACATACACGCCCGGCGCTTACTTGCTACTCACCGGTTCACTCACCGGTTCCGCCCCCGTTGCCAGTACCGTTGCCACCGTCTCCGGTACCGGTACCGCCGCCAGTGCTGCCGGCCTTCGTGGTAATGGTGACGGTCGATCCCGCATCTACCTGGCTGCCAGCGCCAGGATTGATGCTGACTACCACAGCGGTGCTGCCGGTTGGACCATTGGCCTGAGCCTTGAGGCCCACGGCCTTGAGCATGAGTTCGGCGGTGACGTAGTCAGTGCCAGCGGTGATATTCGGCACAGCGACCTTCTCCTTGCCCGTGGACACCCAAATGGTGATGAACCCGCCCTGTGCGATGGAAGAGCCCGAATCAGGGCTTACACGGGTAATCAGACCGGCCTCCACCGTATCGGAGCTCTCCTGCTCCACAGTGAAGCTGAACTTGCCCTCATACTGCTGTAGCACGCTGTCCTTCGACTGACCGACCAAATTGCTCGGTACGGTGGTCATGCCGGAAGAAACATATATGGTGATGGTGGTGCCCTTGGGAACCGACTGACCGGCGGCAGGATCGGTTTTCGTCACCATATCCTTGGCGATGTCGGCGCTGTCTTCGGTTTTGACGGCGGCGTTCACCTTGAACCCGGCGCTTTCCAGAATGCTGCGCGCCTCTTCCTGGCTGCGTTCCTTGACATCCGGAACCTGAGTGGACTGCGGGCCTGCGGAGAACCACACCTTCACGGCAGATCCCTTGGCCACCTTGGAGCCGGCGTCCGGGCTCATCTTGGTGCAGGTGCCTTCCGGCTCGGTGGAGTCGGTGTCTTGCTTTTCGGTCATCTTCAAACCCGATGCCTTGAGTTTGAGCTCGATGCTGTCCTTGGATGTGGAAGCGTTGCACACCTCAGGGATGGTGACGGTGTCTTCCGAGGACTTGTTGCCGGAGCCGTTCATGGCGAACACGATGCCCACAATGACAAGCACTGCAACAATCGCTGCGATCACCGAACCGATGATGATCTTCTTGCGCTTCTTGGCCTTGGCCGCCGCCGCACGCTGCTGCGCACGGGACTGCAACGCCGCTGAGTTGGCACCATTGGCCGGTGGAATCTGCTCGAACTGACCGGTCACCGGGTTGAATGCTTGGGTGGGTTGCTGATGCGGTTCCACCGGCGTGGTGGGCAAATCACGTTCGGCTTCCTTGCGGGCCTTCATATTCGACAGGTCCGTCAACGGGTTGAACGCGGCCGCCACCGGCACGCCGCCGTTCATGTAGGTCAGGATGTCGGTCTTGAATTCGGAGGCCGTGGCATAGCGATTCTGGCGGTCCTTGGCCATGGCCTTGGCGCAGATCGAATCCCACATCTTCGGCAGCCCCGGCACCACGGCGGATGGCGGCGTGGCGACTTCGGAAACATGCTGGTAGGCGATGGCCACGGCGGAATCGCCGGTAAACGGCGGGCGGCCGGTGAGCATCTCGTAGAGCACGCAGCCGGCGGAATACAGGTCGGAACGCATGTCGACGGTCTCGCCGCGCGCCTGCTCGGGAGAAAGGTACTGTGCGGTGCCCACCACGCCCTGCGACTGGGTCATGGTGGCTGCGGAATCGTCCAGAGCGCGGGCGATGCCGAAGTCCATGACCTTGACCACGCCCTGCTCGGAAATCATGATGTTGCCGGGCTTGATATCGCGGTGGATAATGCCCATGCGATGCGAATAGTCGAGCGCGTTAAGCACGCCCAACATCACCTGTTCGCAGTCGCGCTGGCTGAGTGCGCCGTTGACCTTGATGATGTCGCGCAGGGTCTGGCCCTTGACGTATTCCATGACGATGTATGGCAGACGCTCGGCATCGCCGCTTTCGGAAGAAACCAGTTCTTCTCCCGAATCGTAGATGTTCACGATGTTCGGGTTGTTCATCTGGGCCACGGCGTGTGCTTCGCGGCGGAAACGGGCCAGGAAGATGTCGTCGTTGGCCAGATCGGCGCGCATGATTTTCACGGCCACGGTACGGCCCAGACGGGTGTCAAGAGCCACGTGGACCTCGGCCATGCCGCCACGACCGATGAGCTGGCCAAGCTGGTAGCGTCCGCCGGCCAATGCGGTGGGCATACTGGTGCTCATTGCTTATTCCCTCCCAATCTTGAGGCCGGGGCCTCCAAAACAATGCGTGGCGTGCTGGTCACTCGGCGCGGCAGTCGATTGCCGGACGTGGCCATGGCGGTGTCGGCCATTTCGGTCTGCTGATCCAGCAGACGGCGTTCGATGCGTGCCAGCGTACGGGACACCACCAGCGCGTCTTTCGGGCGATCCAACGGGTCCTTGGCCAGCATCGACATGACAAATTCGCGTAACTGGACGTCCACCGAGTTCGGCAGCGGAGGCACGGGATTGTTCACGTGCGCTGCGGCGATATCGACCGGAGTGGTGCCGGTGAACGGACGATGCCCGGCAAGGCCCTCGTACGCCACTACGCCCAGTGAATAGATGTCCGATTGCGGCGTGGCCTGCTGGCCCTGCGCCTGCTCGGGGGAGATGTATTGTGCGGTGCCCACCACCATGCCGTCCTGGGTGATCTGGCCTTGGCCGGTGGAGTAGCTCACGCCGAAATCGGTGATCTTCACTTCGCCGGTGTCGGAAACCATGATGTTGGCCGGCTTGACGTCACGATGAATCACGCCGTGCGAGTGGGCCACGAATAGGCCTCGCGCGGTCTGAATCAGAATGGGCAGCAGTTCGATGGGATCCATCGCGCCCTTGCTATGGAACAGATCCGCCAACGATTTCGAGGGGACGTATTCCATAATCAGAAAGCCGATGCCGTCATGCTCGTAGTATTCGAACAACGCAGCGATGTTCGGGTGCGCCAGATTGGCGGAATTATGGGCTTCGGCACGCAGGCGGCGCAGCTTGGCCTCGGCGTTGGTCACGTCCGAGCGCAGCGCCTTGATGGCCACTTCACGGCCGAGCTGAATATCGTAGCCTTTCCAGACCTCGCCCATACCGCCTTGCGCAAGACGCGAATCAAGACGATATCGGCGGTGAATAAGCTGTCCTTCGATAAGTTTCACTGCTGCAAAGCCTCCTGCATCATCGCGCGCATGATCGGGCCAGCGGCGAGCGAACCGTATACATCTGTGTTATGCACCAACACCGCGACGGCGATCTGCGGATCGTCCGCCGGCGCGAAACCAATCACCCAGCCGTCGATGGCAGAGTTGTCGATACCGATTTGTGCGGTACCGGTTTTGGCCGCCACCTTGATGCCGTCGATGGCCAGCTGCGGATTGGCCTCGGTCACCACGCTTTCCATCATCGTGGTGAGCTTGTCTGCGGAATCCTTGTTGAACGCATTGGCCATGGTTTGCGGTTTGGTCTGCGAAAGTACGGTGAGATCGGCGGCGCGCACACGATCGACCAGCGTGGGCTGCATCAGTTTGCCGTTGTTGGCGATTGCCTGCGCGACCATCGCCATCTGCAACGGCGTGGCCGTGGTGTCGCCTTGGCCGATGGACGCCAGCGCAAGCTTGTCGTCGGTCGGATCAGAGGGGAATGTGGACGCGGTGGCCGTCATCGGGGTGCCCGTGGATTCGGTGCCGTCAATGGTGATGGTGCTGCCAAACCCGAGCTTGGTGGCCATGTCCGAAACCTTGCTCGCGCCGAGTTTCACGCCAAGCTGGGCGAACGCGGTGTTGGACGACCACGCGACGGCCTCTTGCAGGGAGATCTGCCCGTTGATGCCATCGCCCTGTGCCTCGTCGTTCGGCAACTGTGTGGCGGTTCCCGGCAAGGTATATCTGGAGCCTGCAGGAATCTTCGTGTCCGTCTGGTATTCGCCGGTTTCCAGCGCAGCCGAGGCGACGATGGTCTTGAACGTGGACCCTGGTGGGTACAGCTGCGAGGTGGCGCGGTTGATTAGTGGGCTATTTTGGCCCGCAGAAAGTTCGCTGTAGGCCTGAGACGCGGCTTTGGTGTCATGGGTCGCCAGTTTGTTCGGATCATAACTGGGCGTGCTCACCATGGCGAGGATACGGCCGGTGCTGACTTCGATGGCCACCGCCGCACCATCGCGCGTACCGAGCTGATCGTAGGCAACCTGCTGCAGCTTGGGGTCGATGGAGGTTTCGATGGACGCGCCCTGATTCGTAGCGCCGGTGAGCATGGCCTTGGCCCGCTGCCAGATCAATGAATCGGCCTCACCGTTGAGCAGCATGCTGCGGGAGGCTTCCAGGCCGCGATCGGCGGTCTGGTTGATGGAGAAGAAGCCGGTGATCGGAGCATACAGCGGACCGTTGGAATAGGTACGCAGGTATTTGAATGCGTCGTTGACCGGCTCGGATTTGGCCATGACCGTGCCGTCCGAGGCCAGGATGGCACCGCGGTAGGCACCGAGCTGGTGGTACAGCGAACGGGCGTTGCGCGGATCGTTGTTCAGCGCGTTGGCCCGTACCGCCATGATGATGGTGGACGACAGGCCGAGAATCACGAACAGCGCGACCACGGCGGTGAAAAGCTGACGAAGATATTTGTTCATACGCGAGTGCCTCCGTTAACGGGAGGAAGCGGGGGAATCGTGCCGGTAGGCGTATACGGTTCATCGGCGTCGGTATACGACGGAGTGGTGGCATCCACAATGGGCTCGGCGATGGGGGCCGCAGCAGAGCCCGCAGAGGTCACAATTGCGGGCACTTCGGGTGCCTCAAGTGTGTCTGGCGCGTGCTTGGTGATGTCCACAATGGGGTCGTCAAACGATTCCGCCTCGGACTGCGACGCCGTAGCCGACGCGCTGCGAGGCTGAACGATCGGCTCAGTGGCGCGGGCTCGGGCCTCAAGTTCCCTGTTGCGCAGCACGGCCAAAGCCTCGTACTGGAACGTATCCGAGGTCAGCTCCGGCTCGGGCGCATTGGCCGAGTTCGAGATGATGATGAGCAGGGTCGCGAGAATATAGTTGGCGATCAGACTGGAGCCGCCGGCCGCCATATAGGGCAGGGTCAGACCGGTCAGAGGAATCACCAGCGTGATGCCGCCGACCACGGTGAACACTTGGAAGGCCATGGTGAACACCAGTCCGGAAGCGAGCAGCTTGCCGAAGCCATCCTTGATTTTCATGGCGGTGATGAAGCCGGAGGCAATGATGAGCAGGTAGAGCATCAAAATGGCCAGGACGCCCATCAGACCGAGTTCCTCGCCCAGAGAGGCGTAGATGAAATCGGAGTTCGCGAACGTAACGAGCGAAGGATGGCCTTGGCCGAGACCGGTGCCGAGCATGCCGCCTGATGCCAGGCCGAAAATGCCGGTGACCAGCTGCCAGGAGCCGCCGGGGGTCTTGTTGTATTGCTCGTTGCTGAACGGGTGCAGCCAGGCGTCGATGCGCTGACCCACGTGGCTGAACATGCCTGCGGCCAGCACGGCACCCGCGGCGAACGCGATCAGACCGATGATGATCCAGCTTTTACGGCCGGTGGCCGTGTACAGCATGGCCACGAACATGGCGAAGAACATAAGCGAGGTGCCCAGATCATGCTGCATGACGAGCACGCCCATCGAGGCGATCCACACCACGATGATCGGGCCGAGATCCTTGATACGCGGCAGCTGCAGACCGAGCATCTTCTTACCGCCCACGGCCAGTTGGTCGCGATGGTCGAACAGGTAGGCGGCGAAGAAGAACGCGAGGAACAGCTTGGCGAACTCGCCCGGCTGGAACTGGCCCAGTCCCGGAATCCTGATCCAAATGCGCGCGCCGTTCACTTCCTGACCGACAAACGGCAGCATCGGGGCGAGCAGCAGCACCAAGCCCACCACCATCGACACGTAGGAGAAGCGCCGCAGCACGCGGTAGTCCTTCAGGAAGATGATGAGCAGCGCGGAAAGCACGATGGCGATGCACAGCCACACCAGCTGGCGTTGGGCCACCGCCCAACCTTCGCTCTGGTCGATGCGGGCGATCATGGTCACGCCGGTGGCGGTCAGCAGTAGCACGCAAGGCAGAATCGACTGGCTGGCGTACGGCTGGAAGCGCACAATCAGCCCCCACAGCACCAGAAACAGCACTACGACCAATGCCAGCATGCCGGCGTATTGCATAGGGAATTCGCCGGCGGTGCGTTGGAACATCTGGATGAACGCCAACGCGCTGATCGCCATGGCAATCAGCAACAAGGAAATCTGACGTAGACGGGTAGCGATCATTGAGAATCCCCCGTGGCCGCGTTGTCGGCCGCTCCGATACCGGATTTATCCGAGGAATCAGATGAGCTTGACGAACCGGACTGGCTGGACGAATCCTTGGTGCTGTCCTTGGAATCGCTCTGGGAACTGTCTTTGGAACTGTCCAGGGAATTGGACGCCTCGGCCTTCTTGGCGGCGTCGGCTTCCTGCTGCTTGGCCAGTTTGCGCATTTCGGTGCGGATGATACCCACATGCGACTGCGCTTCGTCCAACGAACCGACTGTGATGCCTTGGCTCAGCTGGTCACGCCATGTCTGAGGCAGGTCCGCGGTGGCGATATTGGTGGTCTGCACTTCGTGCGAAAGCTCAAGTCCAAAGAGATTGGTCGGCACGCCACGATAAATGGCCACGGTGCCGTTGCTATCTCCCACGTAGTAGTGCGTCTGGCTCCACGTGTACACGCCCCAGCCAGCGCCGGCCAAGGCCAGCACGGCAAGAATGCAGGTAATAATCACCGCAAGCTTATTGCGGCGCTTCTTGGTGCGCGTGGCCTTCTTCTGCTCGACCTGCTCATCGCGGATGGCTTTGGCCACATCCGGGTCGTTGGGGTCGGCGGACAGGCGCCCATCCGGCTTTTGCACCACCGGAATCTCACCGGTATCGGGATTGGCTCGTTCACCGGTCTCCTCGCGGACGGTGGACGGCTGCACCACGCGTGTGGACGACGGTTCGGCCGTGGTTTGCGCGGCCTCCGTCTCGTGCGCGCTGGCGGGCTGAATCAATGCTGCGGCGCGCTGGGCGGGGGAATCATCCTCACGCAGCGCGGGCGCGGTAGCCACCGGCTCGTTGACGATGTCGGCAATCGGCTCAAGATTACGGCTGGCGGCACCGCCGACCAACGGCGTTTGGTGCGGCAGATCGAACGCATCGGCATCCAACGCCAACGTGGCATCCGCAATAACGGCCGTGACATTATCGGTGCTGCCCGCCCGCAGTGCCATCTGCACCAGACGCTGCGCGCATTCGCCCTGATCGGACAGCGTGGTCATCGTCTCTTCGATGGTGGAATCTTCCAGCACACCGCACAGACCGTCCGAGCACAGCAGCCAACGGTCGGCGGGGTGGGCTCGGCGAATCGAAATATCCGGGCGCGGGTCAATGTCAAAGTCGCCAAGCACGCGCATCACGACGTTGCGCTGCGGGTGGTTCTTGGCTTCGGACGGGGTGATACGACCGGTGTTGATGAGGTGCTGCACGTAGCTGTGGTCGCACGTGATGCGGCTCAGGCGTCCGTCGCGCAGCAGGTAGGCGCGCGA
>OKRV01001421.1_pt1 | contig 14458 bp, 8 predicted proteins | sample 1601201 | NCBI WGS metagenome assembly OKRV01 (sample SAMEA3541540, study PRJEB24748) | human gut metagenome | biome: human gut; feature: human-associated habitat; material: faeces | place: China | collected 2012 | reverse complement strand
CGGAGCGCATCACGGCATTGGCGCAGACGATCGCAAACGGTAAAATCTGCCGCATAAAATACGGCTCGTATACCGGCAACGGCACCTACGGCGCGGCGAACGCGGTCAGCATCGAGTGCGGGTTCTACCCGCTGCTGGTGATGGTGAACAGCTCGAGCAGCAGCCACTACTGGGCGGTGCGCGGGTTCGACAAGTTCTACTACAGCAACAACCGCGAAAACGAAATGACGTGGGGCGACAGTGGCGTGAGCTGGTACTACCCGCAGGATGACCAGTATTACCCCCCGTCGGGCAACCAGATGAACGCAATCGACACGACCTATTACTATCTGGTGCTGGGCTACAGCAACGACGGAGAGCAGGGAAACTGAATCAAGGCAAAAAACAGCCCCGAGGCGAAAGCCTCGGGGCTGAAACTCTACTTTAGGGGGAAAGATCCCTCAGAAGAGAAGTTTTTAGTTAGCGAACGACATGATCGAAGAGTAGGAACCGGCGGTGACCTTATAGGTACCAGCGCCGATCACGCCGCGCAGCTCAATGGTGACAGAGGTAGCACCATCGTTGCCAACCGTACCGGAGAAAGTGCCGACGGTGACATAGCCGTTGTCACGGAGCTGCTCGAGAGTAACGCTGTAAACATCACCCTTCTTAGCATCGTTCTTATCGTTCAGAGACACCGTAGCGTCCTTGTTAGCGTTGAGGGCAACGCCGATAACAGTAGCGGCGTTGGGAACATCGACGCCACTCTTGACCTTGTCGTAGGCGTAAGCCTGCAGTGCCAGAGCGTTGAGCTGACCGTTGTTCTGGATAGAAACAAAGTAGTAGTGCTGGTCGGCAGGATTGCCCATCGTGCCAACAACCTTGGTCAGGTCGGTGACCACGCTGTAATACTTGTTAGCGCTATAGTCGTGATAGAGAGAATCCGCGAAGGTGTCGCGATCAGCATAGCCGTACTGCGCCTCACCGGCGTCGCCCTCAACGAAGTTGATCGTGATGTTGCTGTAGGTATTATAGGCAGAGGAGAGCGGGTACTCATTGTAACCATTCAGCGGCTCGCCATCAACAGCAGCATGACCACTCTGGACAACGCCGTCCTTGAGGGTAACAACATAGAGGGTGTTGTTCTCGGGATAGCCAGTCTGACGATTGATCTTCAGGGTGCTTTCCAGAGCAGCATAGTTAGCAAACTTGACTTCGCCGGCAACGCCGTCAACATAGCCCTTAACGACCCACGTACCGTCGGACAGGGTGTAAGCGCCCTGCTGACCGTCGAAGTAGAACAGGCTAGTGACCTTGGAGCTCGTGGTAGCGCCGATGACGTAAACGTAATCAGCAACGTTGTCGCCGTTCAGGTCAACCCAGTCGACCTCAGCCGCAACATAGTTGTCGATGTTGGTGAAGCCGGTGACGGACTTGAAGGTGTAGGGGCTAGCAGAGGTACCAGCACCGGAGCGAACCAGGAACGTGGTGTTGGAGTTAACAACCAGAGTGTAGGTACCATTGCTCATAACCTGAGTGTTCTTGCTCACAGCAAGGGATGCAACACTGTGGAGCTTGCCGGAATCAGCAACCTTATCTGCGTCAACATAGTTGTCCACCTCGACAGCCTTGAGGGTGCCGTTGGACTTGGTGGTGAAACGGAACAGGTGGCCGTTCAGCAGTTTGTTGGTATCCGCATTGGTGTTGGTGTTGATGTAGGAATCAACATAGAAATAACCGCCATCAGCAGTCATAACCTTGTTCTGGTTACCGGTGCTGTGGGTGACCGTGCCGGTCTGCAGACCCGCGGTGGTCTTGTAGGTCATCTCGCTGACATCGACCTGAGCGGTGGTGCCGTCCACATAGGTGACGTTGGCCTTCGCCACGCCGGAACCGTCAGTGGCGTTGCCCGCCCACCAGATGGAGTTGATGACGCCATAGCTGTTGGCAGCAGCGATCTCAACCGCACCGATCAGGTTGTTGTAGGAATCGAAGTACCAGGTGTACTTGGCGTCCTTCTGAGCGGCCTCGTCGAGGTAGAACTTGACAGCATCGTCATAAACGGTGCCCTCAACGTTGTGCTGCTGAGCGTTCCAGTAGATCACGCTCTGAGCGCCCTCGATGGAAGTGGCCTTGCCGAGGATCTCGGCATACTGCTTATCGTTGTTGAACACCTTGCCGCTGACAGTAGCGGAGTTGGTATCCTTGGTGTAAGCGTTGACGAGGACATACTCATCCTTGGCATAGCCATAGTTGGCGTCGTAGTCCTTGAGCGTCAGAGCGGTGGTCTTGGGAGCGGTCTTGGCATCATAGACCTCGAGGGTGATGGTGGCAGGAGTCTTGACGTGGCCCTGAGCATCATAGGTGATGTCAGCAACGTAGGTGACCTTGGCAAGGAAGGTGTCGATCATCACGATGGTCTTGGCATCCTTGTAGACCTCGAACAGGCGGCCCTGAGCGCCCATCTTGGTGACGGTGTCGGTCAGGTTGACGGTGTAGGTCGTGGCCTGCTTCTGACCGTTGACGATCAGCGTGTAAGCGGTGTCAGCGCTCAGGCCGAGGTCGTGAGCGACATCGCACTCAGCAACAGCCTTGGTGTAGGACACGTCAGCCTTGGAAACAAAGGTGGTGGACTTGTCGCCGGTGTTGTAGGTCCACTTGGTGGCGGGACGGCCCCACTTGTCGGAAGCAACAGCGGAAGCGAGCTTGAAGTTCTTCTCGCCGAGGCTGTTGGTCTTGGTGCTGATGACCTTATCGGTCACATAGCCGAAGGCCGGGGTGTAGGTGACCTGAGCCTTCTGGATGCCCTGGAACAGGAGCTCAGCGACCAGCTCACGGGAAGCGGGAGCGTTCAGGTCGGTGGTCTTCGCCACGTTGTCCAGAACGCCGAGCTGCTGCGCGGTCTGCGCAACATGGAGCGCCCAGTCAGCGCCGGAGAACTCGTTGTTCTTGTCGTAGCCGACAGCGCGGAGGATCATGGCGAGGACTTCATAGCCGGTGACCTTGCCGGACGGCTTGAAGGTGCCATCGGGATAGCCCTTGACGAGGGAGGCGTTGGCGCAGTAGCCGATGTAGCCCTGAGCCCAACCGGCACCAGCCATGTCGCTGAACTTGTTATAAGTGGCATAGAGGCCGGACTTATCGTTCTTGGCGACGTCGGCAGTGTAGATACGATAGATGATCGTAGCTACCTCAGCGCGGGTGATGTTGCCCTCGGGCTTGAAGGAACCATCCTCATAACCCTTGAACACACCCATGCCATTCAGGACGGCAACGGCCTCAGCGTAGTCATCGCTGATCTTGGTGTCATCCTTGAAGGCTGCGTTGGCGCTGACGGCCAGAGACAGAGTCATGACCAGAGCCAGCACCATTGCGAGTAACTTTTTCATAGATGTTACTCTCCTTTCATAAATTTCCATCCCCTTGGAGCGCTCCGGCAGCGAAAAGCGGGCATTTTGCTGTTCGCGGGCGAAAATGAAAGTTGACCGAAAAAGTTGCAAAACATTTCGATTTTCTTACATTTTTGACCGTTTTGCAGGAAAATGTGCGATTTTAGTTGCTATTGCATCCCCTTAGCGGCGCGGAAAAAGCCCGCTGCGCAAGGGCTTGCGGGCACGGCTGGTAGCGGTTTGGTAGCGATTTGCCGAAAACGGGATTTTGGCGGGGCGAAAAAAGGCTGATTTTGCAAGGGTTTGCGGGCGCGAAAGGTCGGGTAGCGGTTTGGTAGCGGTCCGCAGCTACCACGATTTTAGCACTCTCGGCACAAGAGTGCTAAAGTTAAAGATTTGTTCATCAAAAGATGTATTTTTGTTCACAGGGCGTGACTATACTCAAAATTGTTCCGAGGGGAACGAAAGAAATGTAAACCACGCGGGCTGCAAGAGCGGCTCGCCCGAATAGATTTGGAGGCTTTGTATTATGTTTGAACTGAGACCTTTTGAACGCAGAAACAATCACGTTGCGGCTTATGATCCCTGGGATCAGATGGAGCGCGCATTCTTCGGCGACGGCTCGTGGGGCCGCGGCCTGAGCGAGTTTAAGACCGATATTCAGGACAAGGGCGACAGCTACCTGCTGGAAGCTGATCTGCCGGGCTTCAAGAAAGAGGACATCCACGTCGATGTGGACGGCGACACGATGACCATCCGCGCCGAGCGCCACAGCGAGCACGAGGATCAGGACAAGAAGGGCAATTACGTCCGCTGCGAGCGCAGCTACGGCAGCTACCAGCGCGCGTTCGACATCAGCGGCGTCGAGGTCGCGGACATCTCCGCGCAGTACAATGACGGCGTGCTCAAGCTGAACATGCCGAAGAAGAGCGCGGTGGTGAACGCGAAGCAGATCGAGATTCAGTAAAGAACTTCAAAAAAGGCGGCGAAAGCCGCCTTTTTTGATTTTGGATTTCGCGCCTGCGGGCGCGAAATTTTTTGGGGTTGTACGGAGTTGTGCAAAAAATATTGGCGAAAGTCCGCTCTTATGAGCGGGCTTTTTCTTTTTTTCGGCGGGCCGCGGCTGGAAAAGGGAAATTTCGCTCCCCGCGCGGCGGCGCGGAACATTATTTCTTGCCGCCTGACCGCTGCGCGGGTCATCAGAACACAAAAAGCGGCTTAGGCCGCTTTTTTCATATCTGTGCTTGTATATTATATGTATGTGGTGGCGGATAATGGCGAAAGCGGGGGTTTTATGTCAAGCTGTAACAGAAACGGCGGTTTGTTACAAGTGTGTTACAGATGGGGCGAAAGCGTTGACTTGAAATTTTGGGTGTGGTAAGGTGACAGTGCAGAAAGGGTGGGGAACGGTGCGTTCCCGACTTAGTTACGGGATCGGCATGCCACGGTAAGTAAGCCGAGAAACGCCGAAACTTGCTCCTTTCTGACAAACGAACCATCTTTAAGGGGATGCAATATCCACCGAATTGAACGATTTTGCGTTGATTCTGCTGAATTTTTCTTATTTTCAATTGTTTCTGCAACAATTTGAGGATTTGCAAATTTTGGCAGCAACCACGGGAAAGCGGGAGAGACGGCGGGTGTTCGGCTCCAAGAGGATGGAAATTTATGAAAGGAGAGTAACATCTATGAAAAAGTTACTCGCAATGGTGCTGGCTCTGGTCATGACTCTGTCTCTGGCCGTCAGCGCCAACGCAGCCTTCAAGGATGACACCAAGATCAGCGATGACTACGCTGAGGCCGTTGCCGTCCTGAATGGCATGGGTGTGTTCAAGGGTTATGAGGATGGTTCCTTCAAGCCCGAGGGCAACATCACCCGCGCTGAGGTGTCCGCGATCGTTTATCGCGTGTACACTCAGGACGTCAAGGATGCTAAGGCTTCCATGTACGCCACCTACAACAAGTTCAGCGACATGGCTGGCGCCGGTTGGGCTCAGGGCTACATCGGCTACTGCGCCAACGCTGAGCTGGTCAAGGGCTATCCCGACGGTACCTTCAAGCCCTCCGGCAAGGTCACCGGCTACGAAGTCCTCGCCATGATCCTCCGCGCTGTCGGTTACGACAAGAACGGTGAGTTCTCCGGCGCTGATTGGGCGCTGCATGTTGCGCAGACCGCGCAGCAGGCCGGCGTGCTCAAGAACGTCAAGGGCATCGACCTCAACGCTCCCGCTACCCGTGAGCTGGTCGCCGAGCTGCTGTTCCGTGCCATCGCTGAGTCTTCCACCGTCACCTACACTCCGGCCTTCGGCTATGTGACCGATAAGGTGCTCGGCAATGCTGCTCCCACCCTCGGCTACAAGAACTTCAAGCTCGTCGGCAAGGATTCCGCTGACAAGTGGGGCCGTCCCGCTACCAAGTGGACCTACAACGTCGGCGACAAGGAGACTCTTGTCAACGACAAGCCCGTCGTCTCCTACACCACCAAGGTTGCTGAGTGCGACATCGCCAAGGATCTGGGCATCTCCTCCGCTAAGAAGATCGAGAAGGCCTACATTGATGGTCAGCAGCCCGGTATTACCTCCGAGCTCGTCAGCACCAACAAGTACGGCACCATCAACCCGCTTGCCACCACCTCCTATGTCGGCGCTCAGGGCCGTCTGACCGAGGTCTATGACATGGATTCCGACGGTTACCGCATCGTTGAGATCAACACCTACCTCGCCAAGGTCGACAAGGTCACCGCTGCCAAGACCGACCGCAACGGCCACACCACCGACGCTACCGTCGATCTGACCGTCTACAATGGTACGCACAAGGGTAAGGCTCCCTCCACTTGGAACTTTGACGGCGTTAAGGCCGAGGGCTTCACGGTTGACCAGTATGTTCTCGTCACTGTTCTTCCCGAAGGTTACAATGCACGCCCCGCCCTTAACAAGGCTTCCGTTGAGAGCGTCGTCGCGGCTGAGGTCGTTGCCGGCGGCAAGCTGACCGGCTGGACCAACGAGATCGGCACCACCGCCGCTACCTCCGTTGTTGCCGGTACCACCTACAACGATGCTGACAAGTTCGCTCTGAACTGGCGTGAGGCTGGCAGCAACTGGCTCGTCGCTCTCGACAGCTATGGCAACGCCATCGGTCTCGTGAAGAGCTCCTCCAGCTACGCTGCGGTCGCCCGCATCGAGTGGAAGCCCAACACCACCAGCTTCGGCGGTTACGCTCTGGCTGATATCGTTCTGGCTGACGGCACCGTTCAGGAGAAGGTCACTGTCGCTTCTGTGAACGGCAACGCTGCAAATGCCACCGGCTCTCAGAACGGCAACTTCTATACTCAGGGCGTTCCCACTTCCGGCAGCGTCTCCATCTACTGGAATAACAACACGGAATATTACAAGCACATCATGTCTTACTCCGTCAATGCTGACGGCAGCTACAACCTGATGCCGCTCAAGGATCATGCGACGACTGCCACCGAGGACAGCGTTCTTGATCTGAGCCAGGCCACCTATACTAAGGGCTCTGGCACCATTTACAACAAGACCAACACTGTTGTTGCCACTGCCAGCACTGTGTTCCTGTACATCAACGAGAACGGTTACAGCTACACTGTTTACACCGGCAAGGACAATGCTCCCAGCATTTCCGATGCTACCATGTGCGTGAAGTACGACAGCAACGGCTATGCTGATCTCGTCGTTGTCCGTAAGTTCACCGCTGCCAGCAACACCTTTGTTGCTTATGTTACCGACAGCATTGTTGACGGCCTCTATTATCCCACCAACAGCAGCACTTTGTCCTATCCTAAGTATGATGTCTACAAGATGGGCGCTCTGACTGAAGATAATAAGACCACTGTTATCGACGAGTATGGCAAGTTTGCGGCCGCCTACGCCACTCACGGCACTGGCCTGTATGAGTTCAAGGTCGTCGAGGGTGTTATCGACAGCATGGTGTCCGTCATGTGCGATGGCTGCGACATCTGCAAGGTGGCTTGGACTGCTGACACCTATAAGATCGACCGTCTTGAGATCAAGGCAAACGTTGGCGATACCACCACGCTGCAGGGCGCTGTCTACGGCACTGGTGGCAACGCCATTCCCAAGGACTTCAACATCCTGCCCGAGACCCAGATCATCACGGCTACCAGAACCAACGGCCTTATCACCTTGGCTGAAGGCAGCAAGTCTGACCTCGTTGCCGGTCGCAAGATGCTGGTCAACTATGTCAACCCCACCAGCAACATCTACAATGCCAAGACCGTTTATGTCATCATTGAGGACGGTTCCGATGTGAACCCGAACCCCAATCCGACTGAGAACAAGGCTGTCCTTACTAGAAGCGATGCTGGCGTGTTTACGGCTACTCTGACTCAGGGCACTGCCACTGGTAGCGATGACCTCACCGGCGCTACTGTTAAGCTCCAGAAGAGCTATGACGGTGTCCACTTCGATGACGGTATCGCAATGAACGGCAGCAGCAGCAGCACCTACACTGCTACTCCCACCTTCGCCGGTGCTGTTACCTACTACGTTCGTGCAGAGGTTACGCCTGTCAACGGTACTCCCTTCTATAGCAACACCATCATTGTCATTCCGTAAGGAGCTTCCAAACGGAATCACCCCTAAATGAAAAATCCCTCGGGCGAAAGTCCGAGGGATTTTTCTGTTTCTTTACTTTCTCACTGCAAACAGTGTTGCGGTCGCGCCTGCGTTTGATGTGCCGCTGAGCGTGACGTTGTTGATCTCGTTCCACTTGACGGTGGTGTTGGTTTTACTGCCGCCGGTGCCGCCGTCGTTGCTGACGACCGTAGAGTGGTAGGAGACGCCCTCCAAAAACGGCGTCAGCCACAGCAGCCCCGCGCTGGTCGACCAGCTGTTGGCGCAGGCCGTGCCGAGTTCCGTGCCGTTGACCGACAGTTTCAGCGACCCGCTGGACGAGCCTGCGCAGAACGTGAAAAACAGCGCGGCCACCTTGGCCATGTCGACCTGCGAGAGGTCGAAATTGAGCGTGCCGTTGTCCGTCGTCGTCACGAGCGGGCCCGCGAGCTTGACGAGGCAGTTGGCCTCACGCGCCGCCGCGACCTCCTGCTGCACGGCGGTGACGGCCGAGGTGTCTGCCTTGGTGTTCAGCGTGTCGTCGTGGCTTTTGAGCGCGGTGTCAAGCTTGTGCGTCAGGTCGTTGAAGTCGGACATTTGGATGAAGTCCGATTTTTCCCAGTCGGGAAGGGCGTAGTTTGTAGTCCGTTTCATAGCAATCTCCTTAAAAACAGTAAAAATAAAACCCCCGGAAAACCGGGGGTTCATGCTTGTCAAGCATGAAAGGAGTTGTTGGACGAAGGACGGCAACCAACTGAAAATTTTACAGATCGCCCGACATGAAGCCGCCGCGGAGCCAGTTGGCGAGCTCGGCGGGGGTGCCGGGGACGCCGACGGTGGCGAATTCCGTGCGCGAGGGGACCATCTGCGCGTCGTCCGAGCTCTCCGCCCACTGGACGCGCTGCAAAATGTGCTCGGTGCAGTGCTCGAGCGGGCCGTCGGGCGCGGGCTTATATTGGAGGAGGATGGTCACGCAGCGGTTGTCAGACGTCCAGCGGCCGAAGTTCGTCGTGGGCTTGCGCCACTTCCAGAGGCATTTGTCGCCGCGCTGCTTTTTGAGCTTCAAATAGCCGTTTTCGATGTCCTGCGTGCAGCGCATGAGCCAGATGACATGGTAGCCCGCGCGCTGAAAGTGGGAGCAGACGTCGAAAAAGTGCTCCTCCATGAGTAAGCCGTCCTGGAGCATCATCACGAAATGGTTGATCTGCACATAGGCGGTGACGGTCTTATCGCCGACGGTGACGGGGACGTTGCGGCACTCGGGCGGGACGATCGCGCGCCACTGCTCGCGCCACGCGGAGGCGGAGGACTGGACGAGCGGGGGCGTTTTCTTCTTCCAAAACAGCATGGGGGCTCCTTTTTCGCAATTTTTGTTCCATTATAGCGAAAACGGGACGAAAACGCAAGAAATATTGGTGCTTTACGGGAATTTGACAGAGTGGGGCGCGACGGGCGCTTGCTATTTCGGCGAAAACATGATATTCTACTGTGATTCTAAGGAAATCGACTTTTCTTTGCAAGGAGAACGGCTATGAAGCTTGACCACAAGCGCACGGTGCTGGTGGGGCTGGCGTTTTTGTCCATCTGCGCGTTCTGGCAGATGTACGACAACATCATCCCTCTGATTTTGACGAACACGTTCCACTTAGACGAGACCATTTCCGGCGCGATCATGGCGGCGGACAATGTGCTGGCGCTGTTTTTGCTGCCGTTCTTCGGCGCGCTGAGTGATCGGACGAGCACGAAGATCGGGCGGCGGATGCCGTTTATCCTCGGCGGCACGGCGGCTGCGGTGATCCTGATGAATCTGCTGCCGCTTTTTGACAACGGCTACGCAAATGGCGCGAGCACGGGTAAGCTCGCGATGTTCGTCGTCACGCTGGGGCTGCTGCTCGTGGCGATGGGGACCTACCGCTCGCCCGCGGTGGCGCTGATGCCGGACGTGACACCCAAGCCCATAAGATCGCGCGCGAACGCGATCATCAACCTGATGGGTGCAGTCGGCGGCATCGCGTATCTTATTGTGGCGGCGGTGCTGTATCCGAACAGCAAGACAGCGGGGGCCGCGCATGTGAACTACCAACCACTTTTTGTCGTCGTGTCGGCGCTGATGGCGGTTTCGGTCATCGTGCTGTACTTCACGACAAACGAGCCGAAGCTCGCGGCGGCGGAGAAGGAATACGAGGCCGAGCATCCCGAGCAGCAGCTCGTGGAGGAGGAGCCGGACGGCAGTGAGGAGCTGCCCAAAGAAGTCAAGCGCAGCCTTGTGATGCTGCTGAACTCGATCGCGCTGTGGTACATCGGCTACAACGGCGTGACGACGTGGTGGACGACGTATGTCGGGCGCGTGATGGGGCAGGGCCTCGGCGGCGCGTCGACGTGTTTGCTCGTCGCGACGGGCGGGGCCATCGTGTCGTACATCCCCGTGGGGCAGATGGCGTCGAAGATCGGACGCAAGAAGACCATTCAGGGCGGCGTCATCCTGCTTGCGGCGTGCTTTGCGTCGGCGTACTTTTTGACGACGCATTATCAGAGCATCAACGCCGTGATGTTTGTCGTGTTTGCGCTCGTCGGCCTTGCGTGGGCGGCGATCAACGTCAACTCGCTGCCGATGGTCGTTGAAATGTGCAAGGGCAGCGATATCGGCAAGTTTACGGGCTACTACTACACGTTTTCGATGGCGGCGCAGGTCGTGACGCCGATTTTGGCGGGCACGCTCTTGAAGCACATCAGCTACAGCATGCTGTTCCCGTATGCGGCGTTCTTCGTGGCGTGCAGCTTTGTGACGATGTGCTTCGTGCGCCACGGCGACTGCAAGGTGGAGGCCAAGGCCGGGCTTGCGGCGTTTGAGGATATGGATGCGGACTAAATCGAATACAAGAAGTGATCTAAAATGAAAATTTTACGGATCGTTGTCGGAATTTGCCTGATTCTGGCGGTCGCGTGGGCGGTTTTACTGCGCGCGCGGCGCGGAACAGAGTCGATGGCGGCGCTGCGGAAATTCCGCTATGCGCACCGCGGGCTCTACGATAAGGAGGCGGGCATTCCCGAAAATTCGCTGCCGGCATTCTCGCGCGCGATCGCGCGGGGCTTCGGCGCGGAGCTCGACGTGCACCTGCTGCGCGACGGGACGCTTGCCGTGTTCCACGACAGCGATGTGAAGCGCATGACGGGCCGCGAGGGATATCTCGAAGACCTGAGCGCGGACGAACTCAAGGACTATGCGCTGGACGGGACGAAGGAGACCATCCCGCAGTTCAAGGATGTGCTCGCGCTGTTTGCGGGGACGGGCCTGCCGCTCATTGTGGAGGTCAAGAGCTTTCGCGACAACTTTGCCGAGCTGACCGAGCGCACGATGGCGGAACTCGACAAGTTTGGCGTCAAGTACTGCGTGGAATCGTTCGACCCGCGGTGCGTGGTGTGGCTGAAAAAGCACCGGCCAGAGGTCATCCGCGGGCAGTTGAGCTGCGACTTTTTGAAAGACCGCGGCAATTTGAGCCTGCCGATGGCGTTTGCGACGACGAATCTGCTGGGCAACATCATGGCACAGCCGGATTTTGTCGCCTACAAATTTGAAGATAAGAAAAACTGGGCGCCGCGTTTATGCCGTAAGCTCTACGGCGCGCAGGGCGTTTACTGGACCATCCGGTCGAAAGAAGACTTGGAGACGGCGGAGCGCGAGGGCGCGATCGCCATTTTTGAGCGGTTTATTCCCTAAAGATGGGTCCCACTTGTGGAAGGGTGGGGGAAAAGAAGCAAAACCGAAAGAAAAGGAAGAAGGTTTTATGGCAGAACAGAAAAGACGCTGGGGCGACCGGCGCGACGCAACACTGCTGCGGGATGTGGATTCGCTGCACTTTATCATGGGCATCATCTATCCCAACCGCGCGGACAACGAGGCGTATATCGCAGAGCGCGTGAATTTAGGGCCCATCAAGGAGTACATTGCGACGAAAAACTATGAGGGCATTCCGTTCAAGTACACGTTTTTCCACGTGATCCTGACGGCGCTCGTTAAGACGGTCATTTTACGGCCGAAGCTCAACCGCTTTTACGCGAATGAAAACTACTATCAGCGCAATAAGGTGACAGCGGGCTTTGTCATCAAAAAGGAGTTTGCCGACGGCAGCGAAGAGGCCATGGCTCTGCTGGAGATAAAGCCTGAGAGCACCATCGAAACGATCCACGAGGAGATCCACCAGGAGGTTGCGGCCTGCCGCGAGCAGAAGAAGGTCAACACGACCGACAACAGCATGAATGTGCTCAACAGCCTGCCGCGCTTTTTGTCCAAGGCGGCGGTGCGATTTATCCGCTGGCTCGACAAGCACGGCTGGTGCCCCGATTTCCTGATCGGCAAGGACCCGAACTACAGTTCGGTGTTCATCTCCAACCTCGGTTCCATTCATCTCAAAAGCGGCTACCACCACCTGACGAACTGGGGCACGAGCTCGCTGTTCTGCATCATCGGCGAAAAGAAGTGGACGCCGCTGTACGACGAGCACGGCCTTGTCGAAATGCAGGAGACGGTCGACCTCGGCCTCACCGTGGATGAGCGCATTGCCGACGGCTACTATTACGCAAAGAGCGTGCGCCTTTTCAAATATCTGTTAGAACACCCTACCCTTTTGGAACGACCGCTATCGGAGGAAGTAGAATATGAGTGATTCCATTGTCAGAACGCCCTGGAAGGATTACATGGGCGAGGTGCCGATGCACCTTGAGTATTTCGACGGCTCGATGTTCGAGGCCGTGGAGCAGATCGCTAAGAAATATCCGGGCAACATCGCTTTTACGTTCATGGGAAAGTCGACGACCTACCGCCAGATGATCCGCGAGATCGAGCAGTGCGCCAAGGCGCTCAAGACCATCGGCGTGCGCGAGGGTGACAAGGTGACCATTGCCATGCCGAACTGCCCGCAGGCCATCTATATGTTCTACGCCGTCAACCTCGTCGGCGGCATTGCGAACATGATCCATCCGCTGTCGGCAGAGAAGGAGATCGAGTTTTACCTGAACGCCTCGGAAAGCGTGGCGGCGGTGACGCTCGACCAGTTCTACAACAAGTTTGAAAAGGTGCGCGAGCGCACGAAGGTCGTGAACATGATCATCGCAAGCGTGCGCGACGCGCTGTCCCCGACGATCAAGGCGGGATATATGCTCACCGAGGGACGCAAGATCGAGAAGATTCCCGAGGATGCGCCGGTCATCATGTGGAAGGACTTCATGAAGCTCTCCCACTCCTGCTACTATAAGACCTATAAGGTCAAGCGCGAGGGCGCGGACCCCGCTGTGATCCTCTATTCCGGCGGTACGACCGGCACAACAAAGGGCATCGTGCTGACGAACAAGAATTTCAACGCCCTCGGCCAGCAGGTCATCGCGGCGAACCCAATGTTCCGCCCCGGCGACCGCATGCTGGCGGCGATGCCGCTGTTCCACGGCTTCGGCCTCGGCGTGTGCGTGCACACGATGCTCTCGCAGGGCGGCCGCTGCATCCTGATCCCGCGCTTCACGGCCAAGAGCTACGCCAAGCAGATCGTGAAGTACAAGTGCAACTTCATCGCCGGCGTGCCGACGCTTTACGAAGCGCTGCTGCGCCTGCCGAGCATGGACGGGGCGAACCTCAGCTCGCTCAAGGGCGTATTCTCCGGCGGCGACAGCCTGTCGATCGAGCTGAAGAAGAAGTTCGACAAGTTCCTCTACGACCACAAGGCGTCCATTCAGGTGCGCGAGGGCTACGGCACGACCGAGACGGTCACGGCCTGCTGCCTGACGCCGCCGCACATGTTCAAGGAGGGCTCCATCGGCCTGCCGTTCCCGGATACCTACATCAAGATCGTCGAGCCGGACACTGACCGGGAGGTTCCCTACGGGCAGGAGGGCGAGATCCTGCTCGCGGGCCCGACCGTGATGAAGGAGTACATGAACAATCCCGAGGAGACGGCGCAGACGCTTCGCACGCACGCCGACGGCCTGACGTGGGTCTACACGGGCGACCTGGGCGTGATGGACGAACAGGGCTTTATCTACTTCCGCGGCAGAGCCAAGCGCATGATCATTTCGTCCGGCTACAATGTCTATCCCAGCCAGATCGAAAATATCCTCGACGCGCACGAGTACGTGCAGATGAGCTGCGTGATCGGCGTGCCCGATCCCTACAAGATGCAGAAGGTCAAGGCGTTCGTCAAGCTTGCGCAGGGCGTGCCCGCGACCGAGGAGACCAAGCAGGTGCTCATGGCCTACTGCCGCAAGAATGTGGCGAAGTACGCCATGCCGTATGACATCGAGTTCAAGGAGGATATGCCCAAGACTCTGGTTGGTAAGGTGGCGTATCGCCAGCTGGAGGAAGAAGAACTCGCCAAGATCAAGGCGGCGGAGGAAAAGTAAGTTCTTCTGCGTTGACGCGAGCAATATGTTCCCCTGCACCGTGCAGGGGACGCGGGAAAGGGGGCCATTCTCTCACGTGAGAGAATGGCCCCCTTAGACCCCCAAGAGAAC
>OKRV01001419.1_pt1 | contig 14476 bp, 13 predicted proteins | sample 1601201 | NCBI WGS metagenome assembly OKRV01 (sample SAMEA3541540, study PRJEB24748) | human gut metagenome | biome: human gut; feature: human-associated habitat; material: faeces | place: China | collected 2012 | reverse complement strand
AGCATGATAATCGCTATAATTGTTATAATGAATCTTTAGAAGTCGCAGGTGTGACGATATGCGCCTGCGGCATTATGGTGAGCCGCGCTGACGGCCCGGAGGCGCTCTGGTGCGTAGATAGTGCTTCGTTCGTCGAGAGCACCGAGCTCTCGGACGAGGACGCCATGGCCCTTGACGTTGCATGTCTCCCGCTTGTCGATGATCCGGACTTCCCCTACGGTGCCGAGCTTCGCATTGCGCTCTCGAAGATCGATGACGCCTTCGACTATCCCGCATCGGTCTCCCTACCTGCAGAGGAGAGAACGCCCAGCCGACAGCTTGCGACTCTCCAGGAATGCAGCCTCTCCAGGCTGGTCGCGCAGATAGACTACGTGCGCGCCGATGGAACCACGGTCAAGCGTCGGATAGCTCCCTATGGCTTCTTTGGCATGCGCGGTCACCTCTATATGGTGGCACCATCTATTGACGAGAGCGGCGCGGTCATCGAGGGCTCAGCACACACGTATCGCATCGACCGTGTTCGACGAGCTTCCAAGGTTGCAGGACCGTCCTTCGAGATTCCGGAGGACTTCGACGTTCGTGACTGGCAGAAGCTTCCTTTCCAGATTGGGTCAGTCACATGCGAGGGAGTGTTTGCCGTGCCGGTGCAGGCGGCACAGGAGTTTTCCAAGGTCACGCTTGGCAAGGGCACGTTCCTCGAGCCTGATGACACCCTTGGCCCCGATGCGGCTGCGGTTACGGAACAGTCTCCCGCCTCCATCCTTTGGCGCGTCGAGATAAGTAGCGTGGAGGATGCCGCTTCGTGGGCCATTGCGGAGGATGTCACGCCCATTGCGCCGCCAGAGCTTGTCTCTGCCTGGCGCGCCAAGCTCAAGGGGGTCGTTACATATGGCTAGTCGCAGGCAGGGAGCCGGACGCAAGGGAGGCCTGCAGGAGGCCCGCGAGCTTGTCGCCATCATCTCATCGCTCGACCACGCGGGAGACAGCCTGGACGTGGAGACCATAGCTGGTCGTCTGGGAATCAGTGAACAGGACGCACGCCATCGCATGGACCTCATCCTTGCCGCGGGCGGCGAGGGCGCGGCGGTTCTCCCGCTCTCCGAAGGCCAGGACAACGACCGCCTCACGCTCGAGGGCAGCTCAGGCAGCCACGTAAGAAGGCTTCGCCTCACCAAGTCCGAGACCGTCGCTGTTAAGGCGGCTCTCGATCAGATGGAAATCCCAGCAGACGCCCCATTGCGCCAGAAGATCGCGGCGTCGCTCTCTTCCCAGCACTCCACCGAGGCCCAGGCGCCGGCGCCGCCTAGCGAGGGCGGCGACGAGTCGGGCAACTACCGCACGGCCGAGGCCCTACTCCAGTGCTCCAAGGCCATAGCCCAGCTCGGCATGCTCGACTTCTCGTACCAGGGCGTGGCTGACAAGGCGCCGCGGAGGCGGCACGTGGATCCGCGCGGGCTGCGCAACGCGGACGGCGTCTGGTACCTTGACGCCTACGACCCCTCGCGCCAGGGCGAGCGCGTCTTTCGTCTTGACCGCATGACGGATGTGCTCATTGCGTCGGCAGAAGAGCTTCCGCCAGAGCCACAGCAGACCAGTCCCGAGCGCGAGGTGCGCATCACCTTTCGTGAAAGGCACTACCTTGAGCTTCTCGCTTGGCCTGACCTGCACGTAGAGCGCGATGACGGCTCCGTTGTCGTTACGCGCATTCCCTACTACGGCGGGGAATGGTTACCGCGGCGCATTGCGGCCTGTGCCGGCGCTGCATTCACAAGCGATGGCGAGGTCAAAGCCCTCGCCATCGCCTATGCCCGCCGTAAGCTGGGAAACAGTAGCCTGCGCTTCTATCGCTCGTGCGTCGAGCGCCACATCTCTATGTAGCGGCCCACGTTCTGCGTCTCGAGCGTGGTCACGCTCTTAGAGGGCAGCGACCCGGTGAACGCCCGTCCGTAGCGCTTCTGGACCACGCGCGAGTCTGCAAGCACCAGCACGCCGCAGTCGCTCGACGTGCGGATAAGACGACCCGCAGCCTGCTTCACCGAGATGACCGCCTCGGGCAGCGAGTAGCGCCACCATGCGCGGTCCTCGCGCAGGTCGCGCTCGCGCACGATGGGGTCGTTGGGACTTGCAAACGGCAGCTTAGGGATGACCACGCACCTCAACGTGTCACCTGTGGCGTCAAAGCCCTCCCAGAACGACCGCAGAGCAAGAAGCGACGTGCGCTTCTCAGCCAGAAACTGCTGGCGCAGCCGTCGCGGAGAGGAGCCACGCTCCTGGCACACCAACGCCAGCCCCACCTTGGTCAGGCGCGGCTCAAGCGCGGCGTACACACGCTCCATGTCACGCCTATTTGTGAACAACGTGAGAACCGAGCCATCCATAGAACGATGCACGCTGTAGAGAAGCTCAACAAGTGCGTCCAGGTAGTTGCTATCGTTTGGCGTGGGCATATCTTTGGTCACAATGACCGACATGCTCTTATCGTAATCAAGGCTTGAATCAAGACGCACGTCTTTGTGCATGTTTGCGGGCAGGCGGTCGAGACCAACCGCATGGTCAAAGTGCGAGAAGTCATCCCTCACTGCCATGGTTGCCGAGGTGAACACCACACTCTTCATCTCGGGCAGCCAGTTCTGGGCAAGATCCGCACCCACGTCGAGTTTCTCGGCAAGGAGCTTCTCGGCGCCAATGCGTCGCTTGGAGCGATACAGCTCCGCGGAGTACACGTATGTCTGGTCCTCTCCGCCCAGGATGAGGCGCAGGCTCTCGAGCAGCTCAGACACAAAGCGCCCGGACTCCGTGAGGTCCGCGGCAAGCTGCGGCGCAACCTCCGCAAGCTTCTCCTCAACCTCGCCCAGGTTCTTTGCCGCCTCGTCAAGGTGCGCCACGGCAGCAGACCCAGCCTCCGCAACGGCACCCCACTGCGACGTCTCCCGGACCTTATCATCAATCCAAAGGGTCAGCATGTCATAGCCGCCATTGCCTCTGGCAAGCGTGCCGAGCTCGTGCACCGCCATGAAGAGGTCGGCCGTAGAAACTGCCGCGCGCGAGACGGACGCCGCGGTCTTGGTGAGCAGCCCCTGCACAAGCGTGGCCCCTTCGAGCTTGGACACCGAGGCGAACGTCATCACCGTGTGCAGCGCACCGCTCTTGGTACCGCCAAGCAGCTCAAACGCTGCACGAGCCGCGTCACCAGAGACCTCGTGCGCCCACTGGCGGCGAGCTTCGCTCTCGAAGGAGTGGGCCTCATCAATCACCCAGTGGCGAATGGGCGGCAGAATCTTTCCCTCAGCAGCAACGTTGCGCAGCAGCAGCGAATGGTTGGTCACCACCACGTCGCCGCTGGCGGCACGACGGCGCGCGCCATGGACCAGGCACTCGTTGGGAAAGTACGGGCAGCGCGTGCGAAGGCACTCGTTGGGGGTAGTAGTGAGCATCTGTCGCGGCACATACCGCCAGCGGATCCCTAGCGCGTCCAGATCGCCGTCAGGAGACTGGCAGGCATACGCATACGTCACGGCAATAGCGGTGAGCATGTCGCCTGCGATGGCGTTGTCCGAGCGCCCGTCGTTGCGTGCCAGCTCAAGCGGTAGGTCCTCCACGGCGGCGCGGTCTAGCCGGTGCAGGCACGGGTAGTGCTCGTAGCCCTTCAGGCTGTGGAAGGTGAGCCCCTTTGGCAGCGCGCGAGCCAGCGCCGGCAGCTCGTGGGAGACAAGCTGGTCGGTGAGGGCGTTGATCTTTGTCGCAATGCCCACGGTCACGTTGTTGCGCTGGGCAAAAAGGACCTCGGGCAGCAGGTAGGCAATGGACTTTCCAACGCCTGTACCAGCCTCTATCGTGCGGTGCGTCGAGGTGGCAAGGGCGTCTCGCACCTCGAGCGCCATCGAGACCTGCTCCGGGCGCGTCTCGTAGTTCTCGTACATGTGCCCAACAACACCCGCAGGCGTGAACTCGTCCCTAATGACCTCAGGGGTTGGGGCGACAAGTGCCTCGTCACTATCGGCGGCGTCCGAGCGCTGGTGCGTCTCCTCGCGGGAGACCAACCCGTGACGAAGCGCCTTGAGCGAGAAGGGCTCTGGGCCCCTCTCGGCGGCAAGGTGCGCAATGACAGGCCTAAACGGCCACTCTACCTCGGGGTGCATCTCAGAGAGCTTGCCCAGGAGCCCCGCCGGCAGGTCAGAGAGGCCAAGTAGGATGATTCGCCACATGCCGCAGAGCGCGTCGACGTCATCGCCCGCGCGGTGCTTTACAGAATCGCAGCCAAACGCCTCCGCCATGTCCGAGAGCCGGTGGGATGAGAGGCGCGGGAGTGCGATGCGAGAGAGCGCAAGCGTGTCAATCCAGGTGTCAGACACCTCGGAGCCGCCGCGCACGCCCTCGATGAAGGTGCGGTCGAAGGTGGCGTTGTGCGCCAGCACAGGAGAACCGCCTACAAAGTCCGCCAGGGCGCTCACGGCTTCCTCGGGGGTGGGTGCGCTAGCAACGTCTATGTCACGTATGCCTGTGAGGCGCTGAATCTCGGGCGGGATTGGCCCGCCAGGATCAACAAAGGTCTCAAAACGCTCAACTGCCTCGCGGCCCGAGATCCTTGCGGCAGATATCTCTATGAGCTCGCAGTCCTTGAACGAGAGGCCCGTAGTCTCCGTATCGAGCACCACGATATCCTCTTCGAGCAGGTCAAACGCATGGGTGCGTGCCCGCTCGGCAAGACTTTTATAGTTGGCGCGAATGTCCTCGGGCGTTCCAGGAAGAAGCAGCCGCTCGAGGGCGGCTGCAGCTCGTTCCATGTTCTTGTCTCGCTCGCCAGCACCGGCAAGAGCCATGCTATTCCTCCGACTTCCCGTGAGCTTCAAGCGCATACTCCACGAACTTCTTGCAGAGCTCGGGGAACTCAATGCCGCCGTGGCGGGCGGAATCGGGCAGGAGGCTATTCTCGGTCATGCCAGGAATGGTGTTGGTCTCGAGAATCACCGGAGTGCCGTCCTCGCGCACAATGAAGTCGCTACGCGAGGCACCCAGGCAGCCAAGGGCGCGGTGGGCGCGAACGGCCAGCTCCTGGGCGCGGGCGTAGACGCCAGCCTCCAGACGGGCGGGAATCACGTGGTGCATGGACGAAGGCTCGTACTTCACCTTCAGGTTATAGAACTTCGCACCGGTCACGATCTCGACAATGGGCAGAGCCTTGGGGTCATCATTGCCAATCACGGGAACGGTGATCTCGGTGCCGGTGACGCACTCCTCGATGAGAACGCGGTCTCCGCCGGCCGATGCCCGCTCGACGGCCTCGCGAAGCTGAGAAGCACTGGTCACACGCGTGACGCCGTAGCTCGAGCCGTTTGCCGCAGGCTTCACAAAGAGCGGCAGCCCAAGCTCGTCCACGACGCGGTCGATGTCGTCATCTGTGAGCTTTGTGCCGGCTGCAACGTCAGTTCCGCGCGGCGTGGGGATGCCCGCCTGGCGATAGAGGGTCTTGGCGACCTCCTTCTCGGTGCTCACGGCGCTCCCAAGCACACCCGAGAAGGTGTAGGGCATGTGCAGAATCTCGAGGAGGCCCTGGATGCAACCGTCCTCGCCGTAGCGTCCGTGCATGGCGACAAAGGCCACGTCGTAACCGCCGGCAACGAGCTTTGACACAAACTCGCCATCTGCGGCATCGAGCAGGTCAACGCCCTTGAAACCCACCTCGGTGAGCGCCTTCTGGCACGCGCGCCCAGAGTCCAGGGAAATTTCCTTCTCGTCAGACCAGCCGCCGGCGATAACGACAACCTTGAGGCCCAACACGTCCTGACTTGTCATGTGCTCTCCCTCGCATCTCTCCGCCGTGCGGTAGACTCAACTCACACGGAGACAGTAACCCAAAGAGGATACTCCACCACACCATACGACAAGGGCAAGGGGCCAGAAATGCAGACGGAAGACGTCAACCGAAACAACGAGAAGCTCGACCTAAGGAACTGTACGCGCGGCCAGCTTGAGACCCTTCTCGCAGAGCTGGGCCAGCCCAAGTTCCGTGCAAAGCAGATCGAGGACTGGGTGTGGGTCAAGAACGCCACCTCACTCGACCAGATGACCAACCTGTCGAAGGCGCTGCGAGCCGAGCTTGCGGACTACGTCACGCTCGGAGGCGTCGAGGAGGTAGCACGACAGGTCTCGCAAGACGGTAGCCGCAAGTACCTGCTTCGCTTTCCTGATGGTGTTGCCGTTGAGTGCGTTGGCATGCCCTCGAAGAACCGCCTTGCAGTGTGCGTGTCCACTCAGGCAGGCTGCGCCATGGGCTGCGCGTTCTGCGCAACCGGCGCCTCGGGCCTTACCCGCTCGCTGACGGCTGGCGAGATTTACGAGCAGGTCATGCATGTGCGCGATGACTTCAACACGCGTGTTACCAGCGTGGTGATGATGGGGCAGGGCGAGCCCATGATGAACTATGACGCTACGCTTGCCGCGCTGCGACGCCTCAACTCCCCTGAGGGAGCAGGCATTGGCGCGCGTCACCTTACGGTGTCCACCTGCGGCGTTATCCCCATGATTAAGCGTTTTGCTAATGAGCCCGAGCAGTTCACGCTTGCCGTCTCGCTTCACTCCGCCAACCAGAGCACGCGCAACATCCTCATGCCTGGTGTCAAGAAGTACCCCCTCATCCACCTCTATGACGTGATGGGCGAGTATGTTGACAAGACTGGGCGCCGTCCCACCTATGAGTACGCGCTTATCCAGGGCGTCAACGACAACGAGGACGAGCTAGGAGCCCTATGCGACTTCTGTCGTGGCACCCTGGCGCACGTGAACATCATTCAGCTCAATGAGGTTCCCGGCTCAAAGCTCAAACCCGCTAGCCCCGAGCGAGCCGGGGAGTTTGTTGCTCGTCTGGCTTCCGTTGGTGTGGAGGCTACCATCAGGAACTCCCGCGGCGCTGACGTCGACGCCGCGTGCGGTCAGCTTAGGCAGCGTATGCAGGAGCTGTAAGCTGTTTAGCGCTTTACTTGAAGGGGAGGTGGTCACTCATGGTGATCGCCTCCCCTTTATTAGAACATATGTTCTTAATTTTATCTTCTTACCGCTTTCGCAGATTCCCTAGTATCCAAGGTCTTTCCATTGCTGCATGGTTGTCTGGACGTTAGGTAGAGGTCCATCGTCTGGCATAACGTCACCTCTCACCGAGTTAATAACCTCGTTTATGCGCTCGTAGGAGGTCTTAACCGTTTCCACCATCTTCTTAATAATCTGCTTGGCCTCGTCGGAGAGTACTTCCTTGTAGACCACATAGCCAACACCAGCAGCAGTCGCGATGACAACCGCACTGCGAAGTAGCTTCTTCATTCCTACTCCTAGTCCCTCGTGAGAAGGTCAACAAGGTGGGCGAGTGCTTCCTCGTCCTCAAACTCAATCTCCACCTTGTTCCTTCCTCGGACGGTCTTAACCTTCACGTTGGTATCCAGTGCTAGCCTCATCTGTCTTGCCGCACGCTTGAAGGACTGGGGTACAGGCTGGCGATGAACTGGCTCAGCCTGACTGTTGTCAGAAAACAATGGAGCAAGGGTTTCTGTCTGTCGTACCGACAAACCCTGAGCTACGACTTTCTCTGCAAGACGAATCCGTCCCTCCTCAGAGGGGACAGCGAGGATTGCTCGCGCGTGCCCAGCGGTCAGCTTGCCCTCACTCATAAGCTGCTGGACTTCGTCTGGAAGGTCAAGCAGTCGAAGCGTGTTTGTTATCGCAGACCTCGACTTTGAGACGAGACGGGCTACCTCTTCCTGGGTGAGCCCATTACTGTCAAGCAGCTGTTTGTATCCCTGTGCCTCCTCAATAGGGTTGAGGTCTGAACGTTGGAGGTTCTCGATAAGTGCGAGTTTGAATACGTCCTCATCACTAATGTCTCTGATGACGACGGGCACCTCATCTAGACCTGCAAGTTTTGCGGCCTGGTAGCGACGCTCTCCTGCAACTATCTCGTAGGTAGTTCCTTTTTTCCGCACGATAATTGGCTGAAGTATGCCATTCTGCTTGATGGAATCGGCAAGCTCAGCAAGCTCATCAGGATTGAAGTTCTTACGTGGCTGTCCTTTGTTTGGCTTGATCTTGCTAATTGGCAACGTTGAATCTGCAGCTGGAGCGCCTACTTCTGCATTCGCTTCGCCCATCAGTGATTCTAGTCCCTTGCCCAGTCCTGATTTCTTAGCCACGACGAATCACTTCCTTAGCAAGTTTTGTATAGGCAGACGCGCCCTTGCTCACTCGCGCATACATTGTTACCGGCAGACCATGGCTTGGCGCTTCAGCGATTTTGACATTGCGAGGTATGTAGGTCTTAAAGATCTGTTGCCCGAAATAGTTCTCGCACTCTTCTACCACCTGGTGAGAAAGCGTTGTGCGTGTGTCATACATTGTCATGATGACACCAAATATCGAGAGAGAAGGATTAAGACGACTCTTAACCATTTTCATTGATTCAATGAGCTTTGTGACTCCCTCTAGGGCGTAATACTCACACTGGATAGGGATCAGCAATTGATCCGATGCAACAAGTGCATTGATTGTAAGCAATCCTAGCGATGGTGGGCAGTCGATAAAGACGTAGTCAAAGTTCTCTTTTATCTTTTCGACAACGTTTTTGAGAATGCTTTCACGAGCCATTGCTGATACGAGCTCTATTTCTGCACCAGCAAGTTGAATTGTCGCAGGTGCTACAAACACCCTGTCCTCAACTGTATCGACAATTACATCCTCGATTGGGAAATCTTGGAGCAAGACATCATACATATCGTGCTCAAGATCCTCCTTCTCGATGCCATATCCACTTGTTGTGTTCCCCTGAGGGTCCAAATCGATGACAAGTACCTTCTTCTTAGCCTCTCCAAGCGCTGCAGAAAGGTTTATCGCCGTCGTTGATTTTCCAACGCCGCCCTTTTGGTTGATAATCGCTAAAACTTTCGGGTCTTTATTGGTAAATCCGCGTTTTACGTCTTGAAAGCCCACGAATGACCCCCAATTGCCGAGTATGTTTACGTCTAAACTGTGTTTGCTCACCAATGTGGTGTGTGACAATCATAGGGTATTGTTTCACGTGAAACTGCGAGAATCTTTATCGAATCACCTATGTTTTATATTGTGCTTATTCGAATTCGCTGTTTCACGTGAAACAGCGAATGACGATTTAGAGGATATCATCGTTTCTATGGTTTCCAGCCGTTTCACGTGAAACACTACAGGCTAATAGTTTTCATTTGAGCCCATACACAGATTACGAACGTTCAATGCTTGAGATATATGACAAATATCACTAGCATCAAGCTGTTTCACGTGAACCAATCACAATCTGTTATTGTCGACGTTGATTCAATCAGACAAGTAGAACATTCAATTAGTAATTAGACCTGCAAGAAAGCGGTTTCACGTGAAACGGCGATGATTGGTCGTGTCATAGAATAGTGGCTCTCATCGAAGCAATTCGATGAGAGCCACATCAGCTACGTCGACGAAGCTGAGAAACAAATAATTACCTACGTGGGTCTTACTGAAGTCCAAGGGGATTCTTCTTTGCCATGCCATTCTGGCGAGGAAGCTTGATACGAGGATTGCCAGTCTTTGTATATGCAAGAATAGTTCTATGTCCAAGGTCATGAGGGAGTTCATATTCAAACCGCCCTGATGCCTCAAGCCCACAAATCCTAGCGGCACGAGAAGCAGCTTGAATCTCTTCATCGCTAGGGTTTCCCTTGCCAACAAGAAGGGTGCCGTTCCTTTTCAAGCAAGGCGAAGCATATTCAATGAGAACATTCGTTTGGGCAACAGCTCGAGCAACAACATCATCAAATCGGGAGTGACAAAGTTCGGGAACTTCCTCCGCTCGAGCATGCAGAGACGAAACACGATCAACGAGCCCCATCGCATCAGTAAACTCTTCCACAGCATTGACCTTCTTACCGACAGAATCAATGAGCGTACTCTGGCAACCACTCACAATTGTGAGAGGCAGCCCTGGATAGCCAGCTCCAGAACCAACATCTAATAGCTTCTCGTCTGGTCCCAATACTGTGGGCTTATGAGCAATAAACAACAGAGAGTCGATAATATGGAGGACGATAGCCTCATGTTCGTTGGTGATCCTTGTGAGATTTATCCTTTTGTTCTTCTCAACTACGAGCTCTAAATGTTGAATTAGTAGCTCTGCCATTTCCGGGGTCACAGTAATCAACGAAAGGTCAGCATCGGAGGCGAGAAGCTCAAGCAGCTCTTCCGTAAGAACCTCATGGGAGTTTTGGTTCATCTTCACTCCTTATAGCAAGACATACGATTCCATAGAGTGTTACATACTGCCAAAAACTCTCGAATCAAAAGATTTTGGCAAGAAAAAAGGAGGGTGAGTATCTCACCCTCCCAAACTGTAGCGCATGTAGAACCAATGAGAGATGGACTACAGCTTAACCGGCGTAACCACGACGTACCGGTCAGGATCATCACCCTCAGAGTGTGTGGTGACCTCAGGATCATCTCGCAAAGCAAGGTGAACCAAACGACGGTCGTACGCATTCATGGGAGCAAGCTTAACGCTGGAACCATGGCTCTTGGCACGAGAAGCAGCGTTGAGAGCCATCTGCTCAATCTTCTTCTTTGCACGACTACGGTAGCTCTCGATGTCAACAACAATGGGATAGTAGAACTTGAGACGGCTGCTCACGAGCGTGCTGATAACCGTTTGCAAGGCTTCCAGCGTGCGACCGTGACGGCCAATGAGGACGGCAAGGTCTCCACCGCTCACATCAAGAATGAGCTCGCCCTCATCGCCATCGTACTCATCAATGGAGGAGTGTGTCTCACCAAAGAGATTGAGAATGCCGCGCAGGTATTTAACGGCAACATCGGCAATGCGGTCGGTCTCGTCATCAGTCAGAGCAACGCCAGCCTCATAGTGCTCACGAATCTGCGCAAACTCATCAGTAGAGGAGTCCTGTACATCGGCATCAGCCGATATAACCTCCTCAGACTCGACAACCTCGTCGAGGATTCCTTCCTCCATCACAAACCTCCTAAGCAGGTAGGTATAAAGTACAAAAAGTACTATCAGTTATGCATATTCAAAGCATAATCTTAACGTTTACCGAATAATCCAGGCTATAGCTAGTTCTTCTTGTGCGGGCGGGGCTTCTTCTCCTTGCGCACGACATCAACAGTGACGGAGGACTGGTTCTGCATGCTCTGCTCAGCCTCTGCCTTGGCCTTCTCCATGACCTTACGCGTCACGAAGTACTGCTGCACAATGCCCCACAGCGCAGAGGCATTGTAGTAAAGAACAACGCCTGCGGGGATGGTCCAGCCAAACCAGGCCATCATCACGGCCATGATGGCGCCCATACCAAGCTGCTGCTTGCGCTGGTCCTCGGAGACCTGGCCAGAGTTAATAGCCATCTGCAGGAACGTGAGGACGCCAAAGAGAATGACGAAGAAGATGTAGATAGCAGCGGGACCCCAGCCCTCGGAGCTGATCATGCCACCTGCAGAACCAGCAAGTGAGGGGATAATGCCGTAGAAGCTTGCGTCCGAGGGAATACGGTCGCGAGCAACGGTGAACAGTGCAAAGAAGACCGGCATCTGGAGTAGCACAGGCAGGCAACCCATAACGGGGTTGAAGTGGATGTCAGAGTAGAGCTTCTGCATCTCCTGAGCCTGGCGCTCGGGGTCATCGGCGTACTTGTTCTGCAGCTCCATAATCTTGGGCTGTGCGGCCTGCATGCGAGCCGAAGACTCAACCTGCTTGTTCATCAGCGGCATGATGAGCACGCGGATGATAACGGTGAGGATGATGATCGCGAGGCCCCAGTCCCCGCAGAATCCCTCAATGCCCGCGAGCACGCCGGCGAGAAAGTCAATAATCCAATCCCACATGGTTCCTCCGTGTGTGTCCCCAGACTGTTAGGGAACGGGGTCGTATCCACCGGCGTGGAAGGGATGGCACCGCAGGATGCGCCTCACGGCAAGCCACCCACCCTTCGCCAGACCGTACTTGGCTATGGCCTGTCGAGCGTACTCCGAGCAGGTTGGCGTGTAGATACAGTGCGGCAGGAACAGGGGCGAAATGCGCCGCTGATAGAACCTAATGGCTCTTGCAGCAGCACGCGAAAGAGCAGACTCCCCCTTGGCCTCAGCCACACACCACACCGGCCCTCTCGAGCAACCTCTCAAGGGACGTCGCCACGCGCTCGGGGGAGCTGTCATGGGTCTTGTCGGTCGAGAAGAGGATTACGTCGTAGCCGTCACGCGGTAGCGAACAAGCGCGTGCCTCTCGCAGGACGCGCTTGCACCTATTTCTGTAGACGGCGTTTCCAAGCCTTTTTGGCGCAACGAAGGCGACCTTCGGCAGGTCGCCTTCGCTCGTTGGCACCACTCGAATGCGCAGTAACGCGTCGTTGTAGCGCTTCCCGCGCGAGAAGACCCTCTCAAATTCGGCACGCGATTTGATGGTCTCCATGATGCTGTGTTAGACGGTGAGCTGCTTGCGGCCCTTGGCACGACGACGTGCGAGAACCTTGCGGCCGCCCTTGGTGGCCATACGGGCACGGAAACCGTGGGTCTTGGCGCGCTTACGCTTGTTGGGCTGATACGTACGCTTCATGATGTATTCCTCCCATACGGGTCTAATGTCTTGAGCACTAAGCCTAGAGATTGTAAGGGTCTCTCCGTCAAGATGTCAATTTAATGCAGAATAACTGCACGGATTCTCGGTGGGTTGTCTCATGGTAATGCTCGGCGCCAGCCGCTTCCCTGCGGAAAAGCTTTGCAAGAAATCTTCCATGGAGCGAAAAGACCGTACCAACCTGCTGACAACTTTCTTCCTGATGCTATGATTTTCCAGCCGGTATTTCACGTTTAGACCCAGTTATCAACCATGTTTCATCCGTTGTTGAAAACTTTCGTTCACATAGAAATACGAGTGAAAGTTTTCATCCAAGGTTCAAACGAGGTTGAAAAGTCAGAGCTGGTGAAAAGAATCAAGAGGTAAAGCGGGATGGACCACGCGTTCTATCCATTCGTCGACAATACGCCCCAAGATGCGGGCGAGAGGGACGAGAAGTCCCCAGAGAGCTCCCAGGATGGCAGCAGTGACTCCCAGGGTGACCTTGGGGCCGTGCGCTATCCCGCACGCATTGCCATCTACGACGACGCGGCAGCGGCGCCTCGCGTGGTGGTCATCGAGCCCACGGACATCCGCAGCTACCTCGAGGAAATCACGGCAACCGTCAACCGCCTCGCGCACGAGCAGGGAAGTCAGATTCCCTTCACCGTGATTCGCGAGATTGTCGAAAACTTCATCCACGCCTATTTCATCGCACCCACCATTACGATCCTCGATGAGGGCAACACGCTGCGCTTCTCGGACCAGGGACCAGGAATCCAGGAGAAGGACCTGGCCATGGAGTACGGCACCACCTCTGCAACCGAGGAGATGAAGCACTACATCCGTGGTGTGGGGTCGGGCCTTCCTTACGTGCAGCAGTACATGACCGACAAGGGCGGCAGCCTCACCATAGAGGACAACATCTCCGGTGGAACGGTGGTGACCATCTCCACCAGGCCCAAGGAGGACGCTGAGAGGTGCGCGGCGCCTGGCAAGGCCGCGGGGGCCGTGCCACAGACAGCGCAACCACAGATGTCTCAGGGCTATGGGCAGGTTCCTTACCCCTCCCAGCAGGCACCAGGTGGCTATCCACAGCCCTACATGCCGGGGTATCAGCAGTACTATCAGCCAGTGCAGCCACAGGTCCAACAGGGGTTCTACCCTCAGCAGGGCTATCCACAGCCGACCTACCGGCAGCAGGCGCCCATGCCCGCATCCGCACCAGCTGCAACGCCAGCACCCTTAGCTGCGCCCGCGCCAGAGCAGCAGCCTCCCGCGTGGACGGCGGAGCTTGGCCGCATCAACCTCTCGGATCGCTCGCAGACCATTCTCGAGTACCTCTCGGCGCACGAGATGGTCGGCCCCACGGAGCTCGTGCGGACTTACGGCAGGTCTGCACCCACGTGGTCACGAGAGCTTGCCAACATGGTACAGGTGGGAGTCCTCAAGAAGGTCGGCCAGAAGTACTACCTCACGCAGCTGGGGCAGAACTTCGTGTAGGTCGCTCGGCCTTCTGTAGGCCGTTCATCCTTCTCGCCAGCCTAAACGTAGGGTTTTCAACAATTCTCGTAGTTCTCGACGCTCGCGGAGTTCATAAGCCAGAGTTTTCAACATTTTCCTTATAATGGGCTATTGCACGAGACAGGGGGCGCAACATGCGCCCGCAGACGCCGAGAGGGACACACGGGCATGGAACCAGAGATCGACTCAGATACCGAGGCAGTTTGGCAGGACATGTTCGACCTGGTGAGCAAGCGCCACCTGCCTGGCTCGGTCATGGCAATGCTCCGCAGCTGCGTGCCCGTGTCGCTTGATCCCGGCGTGCTCCACGTAGAGACGCACAGCCGCACGGTAAAGAACCGCCTCTCG
>OKRV01001411.1_pt1 | contig 14536 bp, 10 predicted proteins | sample 1601201 | NCBI WGS metagenome assembly OKRV01 (sample SAMEA3541540, study PRJEB24748) | human gut metagenome | biome: human gut; feature: human-associated habitat; material: faeces | place: China | collected 2012 | reverse complement strand
ACAGCTTGTATATTTTATCATATCTTCAAGTCGTTGTCAACAACTTTTTTATTTTTCTTTGTTGTCGTTCTTTCGCGGCAACTCTGATATCTTATCATGTCTGTCGCTTTTTGTCAACAACTTTTTCTCGGCAATTTATTCTGTCGGAGCTCAATATCACTTGGCTTTATCCGATCAGGACTGCTCTGCACGAGTCAGCTTTGTTATAATACCACCCGGCTCGAATTTTGTCAATCAGAAATTACAAATTAAATTATATTCAGACAATTTATGTTGTATTCTAAAATTGTTATATCATGCTTTTTATTTTTCACACAATACAAGAAATTCATATCACATAGCCTACGCCTGAATTGCATCCAGTGCCTCCCTGACATTTGCCACCCCGATCAGCTTCATTGCATACTTCTTCCCTACAGAAGGAAGGGATACTTTTGGCAGAATGCATACTTCAAAACCGAGTTTGGCTGCCTCTGCCACACGTTGTTCTGCCATGCTTACACCACGCACTTCCCCGCTTAATCCCACCTCGCCAAAACAGATGGTCTTCTCATCAATCGTCAGATCCAGTTTGCTTGACATAATGGCAAGCACAATTCCCAGATCAATTGCCGGTTCATTCATACGGATTCCGCCCGCGATATTTACATAAGCATCACAATCCGACAACTGCATTCCAATACGTTTTTCCAAAACTGCCATCAACAGATTCACGCGGTTAAAGTCCGTTCCGGTCGCAGTTCTCCTCGGATTGTTGAAATAGCTGTGACAGATCAGCGCCTGAATTTCCAAAAGAATCGGACGGGTACCCTCGATGGAACATGCCACGACAGAACCGGAAGCATCCTTTGGTTTGCCGCTGAGCATATACTCGGACGGATTCTCCACCTCAACCAGTCCCTCTGTGCGCATCTCAAAAACACCGATCTCGTTCGTGGAGCCAAAACGGTTCTTCACGCCACGCAGAATCCGGTAGCTTTCATGACGGTCTCCTTCAAAATAAAGAACCGTATCCACCATATGTTCCAGTACACGTGGACCTGCCACGACCCCTTCCTTTGTCACATGCCCGACAATAAAGATCGAGATATCCATTCCTTTTGCGATCTGCATAAGAACACCTGTAGACTCACGCACCTGTGACACGCTGCCAGGCGCCGAGGAAACGTTTTCGTTATACATGGTCTGGATACTGTCGATCACCACAATCTGTGGCTTATTCCGTTCAATTACCGTGCGTATGGTGTCCAGACTGGTCTCACACAACAGTTCCAGATGATCACTGAACGTGCCAATCCGCTCTGCACGCAGTTTGATCTGCTGCAGGGACTCTTCCCCGGACACATACAGTACCGAAAGATTCTGCCCGGACAGATTCCGGCAGACTTGTAATAAAAGCGTTGATTTACCGATTCCCGGATCTCCTCCAACCAGAACGAGGGAGCCTTTTACAACTCCCCCGCCCAATACACGATCCAGCTCCGGCATGGATGTGGAAATCCGCTCCTCATCCGATGTCTTTATTGCAGAAAGCGGAACAGGTTTCGCTTCTGTCACCGGTTTTATTTTTCCGGAAGTACTGAGTGCTTTCCGGTCCACCAGTTCCTCTACGAACGTGTTCCACTCTCTGCATGCCGGACACTGACCCATCCATTTGGATGATTCATATCCGCAATTCTGGCAAAAAAACGCACTGGTTTTTGCTTTTGCCATATATTATCTCTTTTCTACGCGGATTGCTACCGCATCTGCTCCTTCTAATTCTACGCTCAGGCTTAATTTGCCTCCAAGATTGGTCTTCATTGTTCCTGCAGACTTGCCATCGATATCAATCTCGTACTCTGTCTCTTCTGCCAGCTCCAATGTGATCTGTGCATCTTCCGGTCCCTCTACCGTAAAGCTGACAGTATTCTCATCCTCTGTAAAATTGGTGACAGCTGTACCCGGTACAGATTCATATACAAACAGTCCGTTACGCTCCAGCTTTGTAATCTCCTTGAACGTTTTTACTTTGTATTTATCTCCATGAAATTCGTAGTTATCAAGCTTTGCTTTCGCTCCCAGAGTGTAATCGCCGAAACTAAGGGTTCCGTTTCCTTCCGTACGAATTAATTCACTGATTGCAGCCATGATTTTTCCTCCTGTGTGGTTGATTATTTGGTTCTTAAATTATATCACTTTTTATCTTTTGATACAATGATTTCCTTGTTCTTCGTCGTCACGATCACACGGTCCCCGGTATGGATTTCTCCACGGATCAGTGCGTCTGCCAAACGGTCTTCCACCTCATCCTGCAGTTTTCTACGCAGAGGTCTGGCACCGTATTTGCGGTCATAAGCTTTTTCAACAATAGATTCCTTTGCAGCTTCCCGTACCACCAGATCAATCTGCAGCTGTTCCTTACAGCGTTTCTGTAAATCACGCACCATAATGCCGATGATTTTTTTCATATCGTCTTTGTTCAGCGCACGGAATACAATTGTCTCATCAATACGGTTTAAAAACTCCGGTTTAAAAATACGTTTGACTTCTTCCATCACGCTGGCTTTCATCCGCTCGTGATCCTGCTTTTCATCTTCTTTTGCACCAAAGCCAAGCTTCTTCGGCTCGATGATCGACTGTGCGCCCGCATTACTGGTCATGATGATAATGGTATTCTTGAAATCTACTTTGCGTCCCTGGGAATCTGTAATATGCCCGTCATCCAGCACCTGAAGTAAGATGTTAAACACATCCGGATGGGCTTTTTCAATTTCATCAAACAAAATCACAGAAAACGGATTTCTGCGGACTTTTTCCGAAAGCTGTCCTCCATCCTCATGGCCCACATATCCTGGCGGGGAGCCAATCATTTTGGATACACTATGCTTTTCCATATACTCCGACATATCTACCCGGATCATGGATTCCTCGTTGCCAAACACAGCCTCTGCCAGTGCTTTGGAAACTTCCGTCTTTCCGACACCGGTTGGTCCCAAAAACAGGAACGAACCGATCGGACGCTTCGGGTCTTTGAGTCCCACGCGACCACGGCGGACAGCCTTGGAAACTGCAGATACCGCTTCTTCCTGTCCAATCACGCGCTTGTGCAGTGTTTCTTCCAGTTTCTGCAGACGGGATGCCTCGCTTTCTGTCAGACGGCTGACCGGAATCTTTGTCCATCCAGCCACCACATCGGCAATCTCATTTTCTCCCACCACCGGAACTTTGTTTTTGGATACGCGGCGGTTCTTTTTTTCGAGTTTTTCCCTGGATGCCTGCAGGTTCTCCCGTGTCTCTTTCAATGTGCGGGCTTTCTCGATATCTCCCTCCTGCAGCGCATGTTCCATATCCAGTTCCGTCTGATGGATCTCGCGGTTTAACTGCATCATATCGTCAGAACCGTGCATCATTCCCAGCCGCGCCTTAGCAGCTGCCTCATCCATCAGATCAATCGCCTTATCCGGCAGAAAACGGTCATTGACATAACGGGCAGATAAACGCACGGATGCTTCCACTCCCTCATCCGTAATCTGCACATGATGATGCTTTTCATACAGCTTTCGCAGCCCTTTTAAAATCTCAATGGATTCTTCCTCTGTCGGTTCCTCCACCTGTACCGGCTGGAACCGCCGCTCGAGTGCTGCGTCTTTTTCAATATACTTGCGATACTCTTCGATCGTGGTTGCACCGATCACCTGCACATCTCCGCGTGCAAGTGCCGGTTTTAAAATATTAGACGCATCCAGTGCACCTTCTGCTCCACCTGCGCCAATAATCGTGTGCAGTTCATCAATAAATAGCAGCACGTTCCCAGCCGTTTCCACTTCATTTATCACTTTTTTAATACGGTCTTCAAATTCCCCGCGGTATTTGGATTTTGCAACGAGTCCGGACATGTCCAGAGATACCAGACGTTTATCTGCCACAATATCCGGTACGTTTCCGTTCACCAGACTCTGTGCAATTCCTTCAACGATCGCTGTCTTACCGACACCCGGCTCTCCGATCAGACACGGATTATTTTTGCCTCTGCGGCACAGGATCTGGATCACCCGTTCGGTTTCCTTTTCCCTGCCAATTACCGGGTCTAACCGTCCGGCCCGCGCCATAGCTGTCAGATCGCGGGAATACTGATCGAGCGTAGGGGTAAGTGTTGCCTCCTCATTTCTTCCACGCTGGATTTCTTCCCGGTACTGTGCCGGGTCCTCTCCCATCGCAGCAAGAATATCCACAAAAAGTTTCTGTGGGTTGGCTCCCATTGTATTTAAAAGCCGGGAAGCTGCACAATCCCCCTCTTTTATGATGGCAAGCAGCAGGTGTTCGGTTCCGATCCGTTCACTGTCAAAACGGTCTGCCATCTCCCTGGCACGATCCAGCACCATCTGGGTACGCGGAGAATATCCGTCACGGTCTGCCACCGTCACCTCCTCACCTGCCGCAACCAGTTCATCAATCAGCTTAAGCAGCGCTTCCAGTTCCACATTATTGGCTGTCAGTACTTCTGCTGCTACACCGGTTCCTTCCTTGAGCAGCCCCGCCAGAATATGTTCGGTTCCGACATAGTTGCAGCCGGACGAACGGGAAAGGCGGTTCGCATAATTCAGAGCTTTTTTCGCCTTATCTGTATATGGAATCAAAATTTATACCTCCTGTTACAATTCTACAAATCAATAAATTCAATATCGTCATCGGTATCTTTTTGGGTTGTTTTCTTCTTTCTTCCGAGCATGGAGCTTCGAACTTCTTCTGCTAGTTCTTTCTGCAGCATGATATCTTCATCATCTGCATCCCGGTAATGGTCCTTTCGCTTCTCCCGCTCTTTTTCCCTGTCATCGGTATCTTCTTCCGGATCATCCAGGTCATCCTCCAGATCATCCTCCAGATCATCCTCAATACCCTCTAACAGTTTATGCATAAATCCGCCTTTTTTGCGGAATGTTTCCTTTCCGTAACGCTTGGATATCCCGGTGTCATCCGGATCATCCGTTTCATACAGTTTTTCATCGTCCGGATCATCGTAATCCTCATCGTCGTCATCATCATCATCGTCATAAAAATCATCATAAGGATCGTCATCATCTTTTTTTCTTTTGACGATCAGAACCACTATGATAATCAGAAGAATCAGTACAACCACAACGAACGCACAGAGAATCAGCCGCATCTGGCTTTCCGTACTCTGGAACAGGCCCGTTTCCCCTTCCTGGGTAGAAGCTTCTGCAGATGCTGTCTCTTCCCCTATGGTATGCTTATACTGGTTATAGTTCATACATACAAACGGATAAATTTCTTCCGGATCATCCAGATCCAGCATATACAAAGCACCGTTTTGTCCGTTTTCATCCACCAGATACAAAAGTCTCAGCGGTGTGTCTATTCCGTCTTTGCGCATGCACGGATACTGATTTTCCCACAAAGTCACTGTATCTTTGACAAAGCCATCCAAAACATAGCGATCCGGAATACTGTCTGTCAGATAGAGATTTGTTCCGTCAATCGTAAAATACTGCTGCCCGTCTGCCGGAGCCTGTGTCTCTCCTTTTTGCTGTGTATCCTGTGATTCCTGCTGCGCAGCTCCTCTGGTCACCTGAATGGTATAGGTCTTTTTCACACCATTTTCCGCCTGCACGACGATCTGTACTTTATTTACACCGGTTTTCAGTTTGTCTGCCCCACTGACCGAGATCACAGATGCCTTAGCATCATTTGGCTGTGCGCTGACTGCCAGAGATGTCACCTGATCTCCCACTTTTGCCTGATATTCGGTAACTTTCGACTGAAATTCTGGAGAAAGGGTTCCTTCGGAAATCGTCAGGGATGCCAGCGTATTGTCTTTTGATTTGTCATCTGCTGCCGCTGCCGAATTTTCAACAGCTACAGATACACTTGCACCTCCCACATCCACGCGGTCCCCTTCCTGATTGCCCGCAGATGGTGCGGATGCGGCAAAACTTGCAGTTCCCGCCGCATCTGCTTTAAATTTAACAGTTCCGCTTGCACGTTTGTTTCCGGAACCGTAACTTCCCAGAGTCATAGAAACCGTGCCTGCATTTACACTGGTTTCCGCTGTTGCTGACTGATAAGTAAAAAGATCTTTGGAATATGTCAGATTTACCGTTCCCGTCACCCCTGCCGGAAGTGTCACTGTCACTGCCAGAGTATCTCCTATTTTCACGGATCTGGCGCTTAAAGCAATGATCATGCTCTCCGCCTGTGCATGCACATCCGGTGTCATGATACAACTGATCAGAAATACCAGTGCCAGTACCACTCCCAGTATCCGTTTTCCTTTTGCTTTGCTTTTTTGTCTCATATGTTCTGCCTTTCTTTTACTGCTGAATGGTGATCTTCCCCTGAAGATGTTTGTTCAGATATACCAGATCAAGCACATTGACCCCATCTTTTTTGCGGTTTGTATCTGCGGCCTTAAGATAACATCCGGTAAGCTTTTGGGTACCATTCAGATGCCTGTTCAAACGGTTCAGATCTGTTTTGTTGATCTTTCCATCTCCGTTTACATCTCCATAAATCACAAGCGTATAGGAAGAAATTTTCTTGTTTTTGCTGTCATACACCTGCAGAACATTGCCGGTTGAAACGATTCCGGTAACACTCTTTTTGGATGCACTGAACAGTTTGACCGTTCCCGCGGTCACTTTAAGTTTTTTCAAAAATGCTGCCGCCTTTGTTCCCGGCGCAATCCCCGTAACCATTTTGTTTTTCAACTGATATGTTTTCGAAGTCACGGAAGTCTTCTCGGTCTCTGCCGCTGCACCAGCTTTCTTTACAATGGTAAGCGTATAGGTTTTGGATGCTCCGCTCTCCGATTTGCAGGTAACTTTACACGTATTGGTTCCCGTCTGAAGTTTTTTGGTGCCGGTTCCCGTCACAGAAGATTTCGCAGCTACCGGTGATGCACTTATGGTAACGGAGGAAACTTTGCTGTCCACGACGAGGGAATACGAAGTAGTATCTCCGCGAAATACCGGTGTCAGTGTCTGTCCGGTTACGCTGAGCGATTTCAGATAGTTATTCGGATTCCCACTGGCTGTAAATGTCACTGCAGATGCCGGCATACCGGAATAAACCGGAATACGGAATACAAATGCCTGCTGCTTGTCCGCATACCCCTGTCCAAGCTTTCTGCCCTCGTTGTAAGCAGCCGCAAGGTTTGCCATATACTGGTGGCTGTACAGATTCTTCTTGTTTACTACATTAAACTTCTGGAAATACAACGTATCCTGGCCCACTCCAATGTAGTTTTTCGCCAGAATTTTCGCTCCTCCTTCGAGCGCTGCATAACGGGTATTCCATCCCGCTTTTTTTGCATATGCCAGTCCGTTTTTGATAACCAGTGTGGAGGTAATGCCTGCTGCTCCCACATTAAAATAGTTATAGTATCCCTCATATCCGCTGTAAGTTCCCGAAATCAGTGAACTGGTTCCTTTCAGTCCCTGCTCCTGGCGCACTCTCGATGCAAGATGATACGGGCTGACCCCGGTTTCCTCACCGATATCCATAAATGCCTGCGCATAATCCAGCGCAGATCCATCACTGTCCTCAACCATATTCTCCATAAAGGTTCCTTTCAGGATAGAAGAAACTCCCTGCCTGGTCTGCACCTTGCTGAAACTTAAACTTTCAAATTGAAAAATATCGGTTTCATTGAGAAAATTCCGTGGATCTAAATAATAAGCGATATAGTCTGCATCAGCACCGACCCACGAAGATCCGTCATAGACCGTCCACACATTGGTGGTCCAGTCATATGCACCGTCTGCGGTGGATTTGGTTGCGTCATTTCCGGTCTTCGGAACAAGATTGACTCCGTTTACACTCTCTTTGCTGACCACGGTATTCCAGTCAAGCCCGGTCTTAACCGCCTGAAACTGCCACTGCGGATATGCAGTGTGAAGTGCGGAAAGTGCACTGATGTAACTATCCGGAAATCCTGCCGCACGCAGCTGCACGGCATAACTGCTGGCTGCTGCATCTGTACGCACACTGACTCCGGCAAGCGTTCCTGTTATAAGAATTGCCCCACAAAGCAGGGCACTCAAAAAGCGTTTTATCTTTCGCATATTCTTCCTCACCTGTTATGATCTGACTGCGCGGCATCCCAAATGCAGTGCAGTCTTTCTGTATCATTATATAGAAAAAGCATATCTGCGTCAATTCTGTGCGTTGTTCTTTTTGTTCCGGGTACAGTTACTCTCCTTTATAATATAATGCGGACGTCTTTTGACTTCCATATAGGTTTTTGCAATATACTGTCCCATAATTCCCATACAAAACAGCTGAATTCCGCCAATGCATGTCACGATACATACCAGCGACGGCCAGCCGGCAACCGGATCCCCGAATACCAATGCGCGTACGATTTCCGCGATGATTGCAATAAAAGAAACCACGGTGAGCACCAGCCCCAGATACGAGGAAATCTTCAGCGGAACATCCGAAAAATTGATAATCCCATCAAACGAATAGCGCACAAGTTTCCAGAAATTCCACTTGGTTTCTCCCGCAGAACGTTTTACATTTTGAAATTCCAGCCATTTGGTATCATATCCGACCCAGGCAAAGATTCCTTTGGAAAACCGATTATATTCACTGACAGAAAGAATGGAATCTACCATTGCACGGTTCATCAGACGGTAATCCCTTGCCCCGTCTGCAATCTCAATGTGGGAAAGTTTCCGCATAACTTTATAAAACATGCGTGCAAAAAACGAACGGATCTTTGGCTCTCCCTGCCGGTTCACCCGGCGGGTTGCCACATTGTCACAGTCTCCGGCTTCTAACATCGCAGCCATCTGTGGCAAGAGCGATGGCGGATCCTGCAGATCCGCATCCATCGTCGTCACATAATCCCCCTTTGCATAGGACAATCCTGCCAGCAGCGCCGCTTCTTTTCCAAAATTGCGGGAAAAAGAAAGATAGTGCACGCGCTCATCTTCTGCTGCAAGTTCCCGGATCTTTTGCAGTGTTGCATCCTTCGATCCGTCATTGACAAATAAATATTCAAAATCATAATCGCCCATTTCCCGTGTCACGCGGTTTAATTCCCGGTACAAAATCTGCAGAGATTCCTGCTCATTGTACATCGGTACGACGATACTGATGCATTTTTTCCCCATGTTTCCCCCTTGTCTTATATCTTATCCACATACTAAACAAGAATAACAGAAGCGCAGCTATGCTGATGGCAGCTCCGATCTGTACGCCCGGTGTGGTATAACGCAGCTCGATTTTGTGCGTTCCTTCTTTTAAGTGTACACCAATGAGTGCATCTGCGAAAGGCTTTATTTTCGTCTTTTTCCCATCCACATACAACGTCCATCCCTCATCTGCCGGTACCGACAGAATCAGTCTTCCCGCCTGCCTGACATCGATACTTCCAACGATCCTGCGATCTGTCATTTTTTCGAGCGACATGGTCTGTTCGCTGAGCGTCTCATACGCAGTGCACATGGCCTTGAAATTCAGGCGGTACACATGGTATTCGATCGTTTCTGCATTGAGATTGGTAATATGGACCTTTGTTCCGGCTTTGCACTCTCCCAGATCTAGCAGATACCGGTGTGTGGTCTTTCCATACTGCTGCGTCCATCCGTCATCTCTTGATACCGTCAGGGAATCTGCATTGCAGGTCACATAATCCGCATAATAATATCCATCCTCAGATATATCAATTGTCGTATCTCCGGCTGCCTGCGACTGTGTACAGGCTGCCGGATAAAGCATGTCTCCTTTTGCTCCCAGCTGCTGTGCCAGGGAATTCAGGGAACCGATCCTATCAAGCATGGAAGATTCCCAGCCTTTTATTGCCTTCTCGCTCATCATATAGCCAAGCGGCAGGCAGTAGTTATTCCGATAAAGATAATTTCCATTGCTGCTTCCCACAAGTGTCCGCAGTGGACTTTCATCCACCGGATTAGAGGAAAGCATATACTTCACCGAAAACATGGCTGACGGAAGCGGGGAAGCACCATTGTAACAGTAGAAATTTTTTCCGCCCTCCATATACAGGCTCTGGAAGAGATGGCTGACATCCAGATTCATCAGGGAAGAAAATATGGTTGCCGAACGGTATCCGTACAGGCTGTCATCGTTTTTGGTTTTTCGCCCGCTGTCCTCCACCCGGTAAAATCCGTCATTTCCGTTATCCTCTTTTGCCTGTTGCAGCAGATCTTCGTAGTACCCCTGTTTATCCGTATATGCCACGCGGCTGGTAACGCCAAGCCCGGTTACCGCCATATTGACTGCCAGTTCTGCAATGGCAACACAAAAGGCAGCTTCCCGCAGGGCTATCCGCATTTTCTTCGGGGCAATCTTAAGCAAAAGAAGCAGGATTCCATAAACTAGGATAAACAGCATGGTAATCACAACTGCCATGTACTCCGTCACCAGTTCATCCCCGTAATATCCGGAGAGAACCATCAGTGTCAGTGCGGCAAGCACTGCTATAATGATATGCCAGCGCCTGGTTCCTTTCCATTTGCGTATCGTTGCAAATCCCATGACCAGAAGCATAAAAATATAAAGGAACGACTGTCTGCCCGGCAACGCCTGCGGAAAATGCATGCCATGCCAGATATAATCCAGCTGATTATCTGCAAAGCTCACAAGGAAAAAGACAAGCATCAGCATACGCGGAACTTTTTCCTTCCAGGAGATTCTGCGGTTCAGCACATACAGCCATACCAGTACCAGGGTAAATGCCCCGGCATACAGATTCGGCCAGTGATCATTTCCCGTATAACTTGTAGTGACGGCTGCCGCACGCCCCAGCTCCGCAATAACAGAAAAATACCACTCCAGCGTTTTCGGAAAGCTGTCTTCAGCAGACCCGGAAGCAGAAAGCACGGCGATCTCCGGCAATAGCAGTACCATCGAGACAGACCCTGCCAGCAGGGAATACCATGCAAACCGTAAAAATGCTTTCAGTTTTCCTCCTTTCTGCGTAAAAAAGAGAAGAATAAAATAAAACACCAGAAAGATACAGATCATGATGGAAATGTAATAATTTGCAAACACCGACAATGCAAGTGTCACAAAATACAGTCCCGGTTTCTGCTCCCGTACCAGTTTTTCCAGTCCCACCATGATCAGCGGAAAAAGAAGGATGCAGTCCATCCACATGATATCCCAGCTATAGGCTGCCACAAATCCGGACAATGCATATGCCGTAGAACATACAAGTGCCGGAATCACCTGATTTTTATGGAGTTTTGAGTCTTTTCCAATCAGATGAAAATGATATTTTAAGAATAAGAAAAAAGTCAGTCCGCACAGGGCAATCTTTGCCAGCACCAGTATCGTCATAAACTCGATCACATAATGTTTCGGGCAGAGCACGATCAGAAAATTAAGCGGACTCGCCAGATAATAGGCATACAGGGAAACAAAATCCGATCCCAGTCCCAGGTTCCAGGAATACTGCAGACTTCCGCCGGTTCTTAATTTATGAAGAAACTCTGTAAAAAACGGACAGTACTGATGATACATATCGATATGCAGAATACAGTTATCCCCGAAAGGATATACCCCGTTTCCGATACAGATGACCACACAGATTATAAATGGCATAAGAAATGCCATCACATAAGGAAATGACCGGTGCGACACCATCCGCGAAATCATTTTTTTCATGTTCTTACTCATCCTTTTCCTTGTTTTTTTCAAACAACTGATAATACTGAAGCTTCTTGTAAGTCTGAAGCTGTTTTTCATCGGCTCCGATCCCTTTTGTCTGCCCCGCTGCAGAGATCACCGGGTAAGTTTTGCTCAGACTTAAGAGGTAATTCTGGTATGCATTCGTTGGCACTCCTGCTGCGGTAAGTACCTGCGCCGCAAGATAATTCAGACTCGTATTTTTATCTTTCGCTCCCTCGATCCCATAATTACTCCACACCAGATAAGGTACGAGATAACGTTTTTGTGTCTCTACCTGTGCCCCGTTTTCCACGACAGAAGCCACTGTATCATTCGGCTGATGATCCCCGAAAAATACGATGATCGTCCTGTCATCCACTTTGGAAAAATAATCAATCAGATTTTCGAGTGCCTGATCGGTCTTGTGGATCAGTGTCAGGTACTGATTGAGCGGTTCGCTGGCATACTGTGACTGGATATCATTCGTCAGATTCATATAGGTATCGGTATATCCGCCATGATTCTGCATCGTCACATTGAAAATAAAGGCCGGTTTGCCGGAGGCTTTGTTTTTCTCATAAGTTTCTATCATGTGCTCCATATCCGATGCATCGCTGATATAATTGCGCACATAGGAGACATCCCTGTAATCTTCCATAAAATCCAGATTGTCAAATCCAAGCAGAGGATACACTTTATCCCGGTTCCATCCGCTGGCCTGATACGGATGCTGTGCATAGGTCGCATATCCTAAGGATTTCAGATAACCTGCTAAAGACGGTGTCCTGCCCTTGATGTACTGCTGATACGGAATACTTCCGTTCGGAAGGAATGCCATCGTATTGCCTGTCAGAAATTCAAATTCCGAATCCGCAGTGTTTCCCCCACACACAGATGTCTGGACATATCCCGTGACCGTGTTTTTCTCCCCCTGCTGCATCCGGTGCATAAACGGCATGTAATCCTCATTGGTTTCTAACGGTCCCAGCACTTTTAAATCCGAAAATGCCTCATCCATGATGACAATGATGTTGGGTAGATCCTGTGTGTCGGTTTCTGTTGTCTTCGTTTCGTATTTCGCCAGCGTCTCTTTTGCTTCATCCGCATCGTATCCTGCCGGACGCTCCACTGCCACATAGGCAAGATCCATGGCAAAGGTCACCGCCATGCCATTTACTTTTGTCATATATGCCGGTGTGAACAGAAACGGATACAGATAATGTTTTGTCTGAAACGATTCCTGCTGCAGGGCATTGACAAATGTACACAATACCAGTCCCACCAGTACGATACTCCCCAGCCTTATTTTCCAGGAAAAACGCGGGCCTTTTTTAAAAAAACGGGTCAGCACAAATAATGCAATAAAAACAAGTGTAACAATCACCATGCGCCGGTCCGGTGTAAAATCATAGTTTCCAGCCACACTGGCTGCTGTTCCAGCCGAAAACAGATCCCACGGAACAAACGGTGTGGAACGGAATTTCATCACATAATGATTGGTAATTCCAAACGCCACAGCAAGTCCGTACAGCACTCTGGACGCAAAACACATTCTTCCGGTCAGAAAATATAACATCCATCCGATCAGCTCAAACAAAAAAATATTAAAAAGCTGTGCTCCCACACGCACTTCCGCAAACGGATTGTGTTCATAACACTCCATCAGGTAAAAAGCAAACACCGGAACCACGGCATACCATAACAGCCATATGCCCTTCTGTTTCCACCCTTCTGTCCGTTTCTGTGCGTTGTTTTTCTCCCTTTTTGTCTGCTTGCGTGCGACTGTCTGCTCCATGTTCCCTAACATAAAAATGAGTATGGCTCCTTCCATTCCTTCCATTTCCATCGCTTTCATACGATTTTATCTGAATAGAATTTTACCACACTCATTCTGCTTTTAAAACGCATTTCACATTTTTATCATAATTTCATTCTAGTAATTGGATAACACCAGACGCTCCCGGTATGCACGATCCATACCATCGATCACGCGGCGTGCCTGCCCGTATCTGCGTGGATTGATGGTGATCACCCAGAGGGTATCTGCCCCCTGGTAGGTTTCCCTCTTAAAAAAAGGAATCTTTTTACTGTTCTTTGTAAATGGAATGTGCTGTTCAAGCAGTGCCTCCGCCGTATGTGTACTCACTCTGGAATTGGTGGTACGGCACAGTTCCACATCGTTATCCTTATAATTTCCAAGTTTCATCGTCATGCTTTTTGCATCTTCCTCCTTACGTGACTTTTACCTCAATCTCCCTGCCAAGTCCTCCTGCAACTTTTTCCAGAAAGTCCAGACTCGGATTATATCTCCCGCTCTCCAGACGGGAAATATTTGACTTTCTGGTACCGACTTTTTCTGCGAGCCGTTCCTGTGTCATCCCCTGCTCCTTTCGCACCTGCCGAAGCTGGGCTGCAATTTCCTGTCTGGCGTGATTATGTTCCTGCATATCCGCCCCCTTACACCTTTATAAATCGTGCTCATGTATTCTAAAGTTATCATATATGATAACTTCTGTCAATGAACCAAAAGTCCTATTCCCGAAATCATAAAAAGGCTTGCAAATGCGTCTTTCATATGTTAATATAATATTTGTTCGCGCCGGCATGTCGGAATTGGCAGACGAGGCAGACTCAAAATCTGTTGATGGCAACATCGTGTGGGTTCAAGTCCCACTGCCGGCATATAAAAGACCTCAGGTTTCCAATCGGAAATCTGAGGTCTTTCTTTTTGCGGCACATCGTTTTCTTAAACAAAAAGAGGACGCATCCCGTTTTCCCCGGGATTTGCGTCCTCTGTTATTTTATCTGTACATCCTAACTCTTTTATTTTGTGATCCTGATATCATCAAAACAGTCAAATGTTGCAAAGTAATCTTCCGGTGTCTCTGCACGGCGGATC
>OKRV01001404.1_pt1 | contig 14599 bp, 7 predicted proteins | sample 1601201 | NCBI WGS metagenome assembly OKRV01 (sample SAMEA3541540, study PRJEB24748) | human gut metagenome | biome: human gut; feature: human-associated habitat; material: faeces | place: China | collected 2012 | reverse complement strand
CCCCTTAAATTCTTGGAGAGCAAATTCACCTAACCCCATCCAAATTTATTGCGCCAATCAAAATGGGTATTGGACAGTAAAGGAGTAGCACGAGGCTACTCCTTTTGTGTTATTAACTTTTGTTAAGCTTGTTGTGCTTCTTCATCATCATCGTCGTTATCAACGTTTTTCCATTTACGTCCTACGAAGAATACTACGATTTGTACTAATCCAATAACAACCATCCAAATTGTCCATTGATCTGTCCAAGTCCAAGGAAGACTTAAGTCTTCAGTTACTAGGAAGAATACAACAGATACGATTGCGATTAGAACAGCAAGTACGCGAGTGAATAATCCACGTTTCTTTTCTTGTTCTTTCTCTTCATCATCGTTATTTGTTTGTTGTTTTGTTTCATCATCTTCTTCGTCATCATCTTCATCTTTATGACGTTTACTAATCAACAATAATAATCCGAATAATACTGTTAAGATTGTACAAATCAAGTTGATTAATGCCCAATAGTACTGAGGTGATGCCTTAGGTGTATACTCTTCTTCAACCTTTTCTTCTTTCTTAGGTTCAGCCTTAGGAGTTGTCTCTTTTTCAACTGTTTCAGCAGGAGTCGTTACCTGAGGAGCACTTGGAGTACGAGGCGTTGTACTAGTTGTACTACTTGGTGTACTTGGCGTACTAGGTGTTGCTGGAGTTACTGGAGCAGGAGCTGCTGTAATTGTTAATGTACCAACAACCTTAGTAATGTTGTAGTTAGAAGCTAGTGTATTTTCATTCAATTTGTATTCGAATGCGTTAGCACTATTTCCAACCTCTGTCTGAGTTCCAGTTACCTCATAAGAAGCACCTTCACCCTCTACGAATCCATCACCACTGACTGTGATAGAAGTATTCGTTAATGCACTACCATCATATACCTTACTTACTGTAGCACTTGTCAATGTTACAGAACGCTTAGTAATCTTATAAGTCTTAGTGAATGATCCACTGTAGTTACCTAATCCAGCTACCGTTACCTTCACTGTACCAGCATTTACTAGATCTGAACTGTAAGTTACTGAGTAATCTGTTCCAGCTACCAATTCTTTACCAGTCTTAGTATCTGTTACAGTTAATACTTCTTTATGTTCCTTACCATCATACTTAGAATCACTTGGTTCATTTACTGTAATACCAGTCTTTTCTGATTCAGGAGTATCTGATCCATCAGGAATAATTGACTTAGCTTTAACTGTCAATTTACCAATAGATTCCTTAGCCAATGTATAGTTAGTAGCCTTAGCAGACTTCCATACTAAATCATAAGTATTCTTAGAAGTACCCACTTCAGTCTGACTACCAGTAGTAGTAAATTCTACTGTTTCACCAGAAACAATACCCTCTACCTTACCACCTGCTGTTAATGCAGTACCAGAATAAGTCTTAGTTGCACTATCTGTAGTTACTGTATATTCCTTAGGAGTTACTTTGTAAGAACGTTTAACTGTTCCACTGTAGTTACCAATACCTGTAATAGTTACTTCAACAGTTCCTACATCTTTGAAATTCATAGTTGAGTATTCCATTGTGTAATCTTTACCAGCTTCTAATTTCTTATCAGCCTTATCCGTTACTGTAGGAATCCACTTGTGTTCATTACCATCATAAACTTCATCACTTGGACTATTAACCTTAGCACCTGTATAGTCTGGATTTGGTTTTTCTGGATCTGTACCTGGATCAATTGACTGACTTGTGATTGTCAATGTTCCAGCTACGTAAGTTACTTTGTAGTTTCCTTGTTCAGCTTTACCACTTGCTGTGATTGGATATGTACCTACATCTTCTCCAGCTTTTCTTGACAATGTGTATTCAACTGTATCTTTTCCTAAAGTTCCTTCTACTGTTGCTGTTAACTCAGGATCTTTTTCTCCAAATACCTTTGATTTATTGTCGGCTTTTACTGTAACACTCTTAGGAGTGATCGTTAATTTTGCTTCAGCTGTTAATTCAACACCATTAACTGTTGCTTTTGCTTCAATAGTATATACACCAGCATCTTTAAAGCTAGGCATTGCACCCCACTCATTTACCTCTTTACCATCTTGTTTTAAACGATATTGAATATTTGATGCTTGAACTAATGAACTAGCACTATCTGTCCAACCTTGTAAATTCTCATTCGCAAATTTAACTGTAAATCTAGCTAATGAGTGTTCATTTCCATCATAAGGTAATACTTTATCAGCACCTTGTAATTTTTCCCACAAAGCATCCAATGTATAAGAATTAATTTTAGAAGATTCCGTATAAGGATATGTTACTTTTTCTCCAGCTTTTCTCATTGTTGCTGAAGTTGTATCACGTTTCTTATCATACCATCCAACAAATACTGCATTATCTGAAGATGTTGGAACACTATCTGTTACAACAAATGTATCACCTATGTCAAAACCATAGTTATATGCCCATTTACCTTTAGCAGCATCAAATACTACTACATTCTCAGGGCTTCCATTTCCCCAAGATCCATTCGGACCAAGATTATAAACAACTTTACCTTCTTTCTGTGTATAAGTAAATTTAATTTCTTCTCTTGCTACACCTTTAGTACCTGTAATTGGTGATTCTGATTTTAAACGATATCCTTTAATTTCTATTGCTTTTACAGTATAACTCTCTCCATACTTGTAACTCTTAGTTTCACTATCAGAAATATCTTTTCCATCAGTGTCTACATAACGAATTACTAAATCACTCGTCACAGCTTCAAATACAGCCATGTAAGTTCCTTTTGTAGTTGGTTTATATTCAACATCCGTTGAAACTGCATCTCCATCTGGATTTGTACCTTTAACCCATTTCACAAATTGATATCCAGTCTTCGCAATAGCTGTTGATCCTTGGACATTACCTTGTACAGTTTCACCAATACGTTCATAAGATCTAGAAACTGAACCCATTTCCGAATCATTTACAGTATAGTTAATTACATCACTTGCTTTTGCCCATTGAGCAACAAATGTAACGTCACTTATTGGAGCATCAAATGATTCTCCACCTTGATATAACTTTCCGCCATATGCCCATCCAGTAAAAATATATCCTTTACGAGTTGGGCGAGTTGTTGAATCTACTGTTACTTTTTCAGTTGATTTAACAGTTGTTCCTTCAGGTGCTCCTGTACCATTATTTGCATCATATTTTACATGAATCATTTTTGCTTGAACATACGCTATAAATTTATAGTGTTCGTGAGTTGGCGTATAGTAATAATTACTATTATTACTAGTAAATTGCACTGATAAATCTGAAGGTATTGTACCTTCGTATACTGTATCCGCTGAGCCATAGTTTGAACTAGATGTATTAGAAAAATATCTTTCAACCTTCACTACTTCATACTTAGATGTATCGCAAATAAAGTTTACTTTTCCATAATTACCATTCGAAACATTCGCATAACGCATAACTCCAGAATCATAAACATTTTTTTTCGTTTCATTATTATAAACCTGAATCTGAATAGTTTTGTATATTTCCCTTGTAGAATCATTTGCTCCATAAGGCCAATCACCTATTGTGACTTTGACATCTGTAGAATTATAGCTTCCTGTTTCATCAGCTTTATACTGGATATTACTAAAATCATAAATTCTTTGATTACTTCCTACAGTTGCCCATGCAGAATTTGAAGTAGTTTTATATTGTAATTTACCATTATAGTATCTAAATGCAGTTACAATTGGTTTTGAAGAAATATTTGCCCAATTTGGTAGGCTACCCAATTCATCTAACACTCTAATTTCTGCTTTAGTAACTAATGTTCTACCATTTCCTGTTGTATTTTGAGCAACTGAAGCTGGAGTTACTACTGTACCATCTTTAGGAATATTGATTGTATAAGTGGTTTTCTGATTTTCATTTGTAACATATACATGCACCTTATAATTAGCTGGCGTATTATCATAAACAGTAATTACTTGTTCACCATAGACACCTGAATCATCATTCATTGCCTTAATTGAAACTGTACCTTGACCTACTGCTGTTACTTTACCGTTTTGATCAACTGTCGCAACTTCTTCATTTGATGAAGACCAAACAATACTCTTATTAGCTGCATCACCTGGTTCAACGGTTGTTGTTAATGTAACAGTATCATCTTTTACTAAATAATCTTTACCATAACCATTTACAGTAATCTTACTTACCTTAATTGGATTGACAACGATTGTTACACTTGATGAAATAGCTGGATCTGATTTCAATGTTGCTTTAATTGTTACAGTTCCTTATATATTAATGTTTAAAATGACGAACCCCTGTAAATACCATTGCGATGCCATGTTCATTACATTCATCAATTGAAAGTTGATCCTTAATAGATCCACCCGGCTGAATAATTGCAGTCACACCCGCTTTGATAGCTTCTTGAACTGTATCTGGCATTGGGAAGAAAGCGTCACTTGCCAATACAGAACCTTTCGCCTTTTCACCAGCCTGTTCAATCGCAATCTTAGCTGCACCAACACGGTTCATTTGTCCCGCACCAACACCAATTGTCATATCATCTTTTACCAAGACAATCGCATTTGATTTTACATGCTTAACAACTTTCCAACCAAACAACAATTGCTTGATTTCTTCTTCCGTAGGCTTACGATTTGTCACACATTTTAAATCTTCTTCGTTAATTGTATGCTGATCCATCTCTTGAACCAATAGACCATCATTAACATTTGTATATTTTAACGCACTTGAAACAGATAAGCTAGTATCTAATTTCATTAATCGAATATTTTTCTTACGAGTCAAGATTTCCAACGCTTCCTCAGAGAAGTCTGGCGCAATAATGATTTCCAAGAAAATCTTAGATAATTTTTCTGCCAATCCCTTTTCAACCTTTGCGTTCAACGCTACGATACCACCAAAAATCGAAATTGAGTCAGCCTCATAAGCTTTATCCCAAGCCGCTTCAATATTTTCACCAATACCAACTCCACATGGATTCATGTGTTTAACACCTACAGCTGCATATTGACCTTCAAAATCTTTTAAGATTTCAATAGCCGCATTTCCATCCTGAATATTGTTGTAAGACAATTCTTTACCATGAAGCTGAGTCGCATTTGCCAAAGAATATTGAGGATTCATTCCTTTATAGAAAGCAGCCTTTTGATGAGGATTTTCACCATAACGCAAGTCTTGAACCTTATCAAAAGTAATTGTCATACTTTCTGGGAATTCTTCATGTGTTTTCTTCGTTAAATAATCTGCGATCATCGCATCATAGCGAGCTGTATGACGGAATACTTTTGCAGCTAAACGCTCACGCGTTTCCAATGTTGTTTCTTGGTTTTCTCTAATTTCTTCAAGAACTTTATCATAATCTTTTGGATCACAAAGAACTGGAATACTTTGATAGTTTTTAGAAGCACTACGAAGCATACTAGGACCGCCAATATCAATATTTTCAATAATTTCTTCGTGTGTTACACCTGGTTTTAATACAGTTTCTTTAAAAGGATATAGATTCACACAAACCAAATCAATATACTCAATTCCTAATTCTTGTAATTGACGTACATGATCTGGGTTTGAACGAACACAAAGTAATGCACCATGAACTTTTGGATGTAAAGTTTTCACACGACCATCCATAATTTCTGGAAAACCAGTCACATCACTGATTCCAATTGGATGAATTCCAGCTGCCTCAAGGGCTTTTTTTGTTCCTCCAGTAGAAATGATTTCATATCCACAATCTACTAATCCTTGTACAAATTCAACTAAACCAGTTTTATCGGATACACTTACTAATGCTCGCTTCATTATTTTTCCTCCTCTATACTTTTTGCGACTTGTTCAATGACTTGCCAGAACAAATCATATTCCATCGCATGTACATGCGATTCTAATGTTTCAAGATCCCAAGATGGGTCGATTGCTACTCTTTCTTGACGAATAATAGGACCTGTATCTACACCTTCGTCTACGAAATGAACTGTAACTCCAGTTTGTGCTACTTTTGCCTCATACGCATCTGCAATACTATGAGCTCCTGGAAATTCAGGTAAATAAGCCGGATGTAAATTGATGATACGATTTGGATAAGCACTTAATAAAGTGTGTCCAATAAAACGCATATATCCACTTAACACAATCAAATCAACCTTTTTTTCTTTTAATACCTCTAAGATTGCCGCTTCATAACCCGCTTTACCATCATATCCCTTTGGATTAAAATAAAACTCTTCTACTCCATGATTATGCGCACGAACTCTAGCATACGCATTTTCTTTATCCGCAATCAAGCATGCACAGTTCACATGCAAAGAACCATCTTCAATATGTGACAAGATTGTTTCAAAGTTAGTACCTGAACCACTCGCAAATACCGCAATATTTACCATTGGACATCTACCTGTCCTGTTTCAGTTACTTTACCAACCACATAGCTAGGTTCATTGATTTCATTTAAGGCAGCTTGAACTTTTTCAACATCTGCTGGATCTACAGCCATCACAAAGCCAAGTCCCATATTAAATACGTTGTACATTTCTTTCGTAGAAATATCTCCATTTTTTTGAATCAAATCAAAAATTGGAGGTTTTGGGAATGCCTTTGTATCAATTTCAACACCCATACCCTCTTTTAACATACGAGGTACGTTTTCATAGAATCCACCACCTGTGATGTGGCTGCAAGCTTTTAATGTAATACCCGATGCTTTAATATGCTTTAATGCTTTTACATAAATTTTTGTAGGAGCCAATAATGCCTCTCCTAAAGTTTTACCTAATTCATCATAATAAGTATTCAAAGATTCTTCTGTAATATCAAATACATTACGAACCAATGAGAAACCATTACTGTGAACACCTGTTGAAGGAAGTCCAATTAACACATCTCCTACATTTAGATCCTTACCAGTAATCATATCTTTTTTATCGCATACACCAACGGCAAAACCTGCTAAATCATAATCTTCTTCTGGCATTAAACCTGGATGTTCTGCCGTTTCTCCACCAATCAAAGCAGCTTCAGATTGTAAACAACCCTCAGACACACCCTTCACAATGTCCGCAATTTTTTCTGGAACATTCTTTCCACATGCGATGTAATCTAAGAAGAATAGTGGTTCTCCACCTGCACATGCGATATCATTCACACACATCGCAACGGCATCAATTCCAATTGTGTCATGCTTATTCATAACCATCGCAAGTTTAACTTTTGTACCACAACCATCTGTACCAGAAAGTAATACAGGCTCTTCCATATCTTTAATTTTAGATAATGAGAAAGCACCAGAGAAACCGCCAAGTCCTCCTAACACTTCTGGGCGCATTGTTTTCTTAACATGCTCCTTAATCAATTCAACAGATTTATATCCTGCCTCTAAACTAACGCCTGCTGCTGCATAATGTTCTGCCATACTCTACTCCTTTACCTCATCTTTATAATCTTGTAAATCTTCTGGATATTCACCTGTACAACAAGCTAAACAGCTTGCTTCAGGCACACACTTTTTAAAGTCTTCAACACTTAAGAAACGCAATGAATCCACCTGGAACAATTGTTCCATTTCATCTACTGTATAGTTAAATGCCGCCAAATCTTTTTGTGCCGTTGAATCCGCTCCATATAAACAAGGATATTTCAACATTGGCGAAGCTATACGTAAGTGCACTTCTTTTGCGCCTGCCTCTTTTAATAATTGACAAATTCGACGTGATGTAAAACCTTTCACAACACTATCATCTACTAAATAAACTCTTTTATCTTTAACCACTGAACTGATCGCATTTAAACGAACACGCATACCTTGCATTCTTTGTTGTTCTGTCGGACGAATAAATGTAGAACCAATATAACGGTTTTTAATCAATCCCGTTTCATATGGTACATTCAATGTTCTAGCAAAACTTGCAGCTGCACTTAAAGCTGAATCAGGAACACCAACAACGATATCCGCTTCAATATTCTCTTCTGAAGCTAAATAATAGCCACATTGTTTTCTTACTTCATGAACCGTTAAACCATTATGAACACTGTCCGGTCTAGAATAATATACATACTCTAAAGCACAAGCCTTCGTTTTTGTTTCTTCAATAATCTGACTAGACTTCATACCTTCGCAATTGAAACAAATCAATTCTCCTGGATTTACTTCACGAATAAATTCTCCACCAAGAATTGGGAACGAACAAGTTTCGCTACTGATACAATATCCTTCATCTACCTTGGCAATATATAAAGAACGAATACCATGAGGATCTCTTACTACATACAAGCTGTCTTTTGTGACGACCATGAATGTATAAGCACCACTCATCATACGACAAGCTTTCGCAATTTTTTCTTCAAAAGAACCTGGATTCAACTGAATCAAATGTGCTAATAATTCTGAATCACTTGTTCCTTGAAAGATCAATCCTTCATTTTCTAATTTTGTTCTTAAAGAAATCGCATTCGTGATCATCCCACTTGATACAACCGCAAAATATCTTTGGTGACTACGCACCATAATCGGCTGAACATTTTCTAATTGAGAATCATTTTTTGTTGCCATTCGAAGCTGACCAATCGCAATATTCCCCTCTAAAGAATTTAACGTATCTTGTTTTAAATTCTCCGACAATAAGCCTAATCCCTTTTTACAAACAACATTTTCTCCATCACTAATTGCTAATCCAACACCATCTTGTCCTCGATGCTGAATGGCATGCATTGCTAAATAGATATTCTGGGCGGCCTGTTCTACATTGAACAAGCCTACGATCCCAGAAGAATCTTGAACTACTTTTTTCAACGTCATTCTACTTCACCTGCTTGTGTGTAAAATAACGAACACCATTTGCGAAAATATCTTGGTCTTTATTTCCAGCAATATTCTGGAACAATCCTTTTTCATAACGCTCACTGTGACCCATCTTACCAAAGATCTTACCATCTTCAGAGAAGATACCTTCGATAGCCATGCTTGAACCATTTAAGTTGTCTTTTCCATCCATTGTTGGAACACCCTTTTCATTTACATACTGTGTTGCAACCTGACCATTTTCAATCAACTTATTCAATACTTCTTCACTCGCAACAAATTTACCTTCACCATGACTAACAGCAACTGAATATACACTTCCAGCTTTCATACCTGCAAGCCAAGGAGAAGCATTACTTGTAATACGAGTACGTGCAATATGAGAAACGTGACGATTGATATTATTTCTAAATAATGTTGGATTTTCCGCATCTAATTTTTCAATATCACCATAAGGCAATAATCCAGATTTGATCAATGCCTGGAATCCATTACAGATACCTAAGATCAAACCATCATTTGCACGCATTGTATCAATTGCTTGCGCAATCTTTGGATTTCTTAATACATTCGCAATAAATTTACCTGAACCATCTGGTTCATCACCACTACTAAATCCACCAACAATCATTAAGATTTGTGCTGTACTAATTTCTTTTGCTAAAGTTTCGATACTCTTTTGAATGTTTTCTACAGTTAAGTTATTAAATACAACTTGTTTAACTTCAGCACCAGCACGTTCAAACTTAGCTGTTGTATCAAATTCACAGTTTTGTCCAGGGAAAATAGGAATAATTACTTTTGGTTTTTCCACAACAACCTTAGACATTGGTACTTCTGCATCATTTAATGGAGTTTCTAAAGTATCTTTTCCTTCATCCACGATCATTGGATAAATTTCACTATAACGCTTTGTCCAAGCCTTTAATGCATCTTCAATTTCAACGGTTTCATCATTTAATACAATCTTAGAATCATCATTTAAAATACCAATCAATTCTAAATGTTCATCTTGAATGCTTTCTGTAGCTTCCACGATCATTGAACCCAAATTGAAGCCATATACATCTTCTTCTGTGTTGATCGCAACACCAACTTTAGATCCAAATGCCATTTTCGCAATAGTTGCACCTAGACCACCAAATTTAATTGTGCTTGCCGCAACAATTTTCTTTTCTTGCATTAATTTATGAACCGTTTCAAAATTTTCTTTTAATTGTTCATAGTTTGGAACATTATTTTTAACTGGCGTATGCTTTACTAAATATACATAGTCTCCAGGATTTTTAAATGAAGCCGAAACAATATCATCTGTTTTAGCTGTAGTTACCGCAAATGTAATCACTGTTGGTGGTACATGAATATCTTTATATGTTCCACTCATAGAGTCTTTTCCACCAATACTTGGTGTTTCAAATGCCAATTGAGCATCAATCAAGCCTAATAAAGCTTCAAATGGTTGTCCCCATTTTTGTGCATCGGCACCTAAATGTTCAAAATATTCCTGATTTGATAAACGACACTTCTTATAGTCAGCACCCAATGCTGTGATACGAGCTAATGCTTCAACAACTGAATAACTAGCACCTAAATATGGAGAATATTTAGATACTTTTGGATCATATCCATATGTCATAACCGAACAAGTGTTTGTCATTCCATGCACTGGTAATTTTTGTACAGAACCTTCTTCAGGAGTTAATTGATATTTACCTCCAAAAGGCATCAACACTGTACTCTTACCAATAGAAGCATCAAACATTTCTGCCAAACCAATCTGACTTGCGACATTCGCATCTTGTAATACTGTATTTAAATCTGAGTTTACTGCGTCAAATGGATGTTCATCATATTCATTTTCACAAACATCCACAACCTGGTGCTGACGAACACCGTTCGTATCCAAGAATGCACGAGACATATCAACAATTGTTTCACCGCGCCATTTCATGACTAAACGATTTGTATCTGTTACATCTGCAACTTTGATAGCCTCTAAGTTTTCCTTATATGCTTCTTCTTTGAATTTTTCAAAATCCTTAGCCTCGATACATACAGCCATACGCTCTTGTGATTCACTAATAGCTAATTCTGTACCATCTAAGCCTTGATATTTAACTGGAACTGCATCTAAGTTGATATTCAAACCATCTGCAAGTTCACCTACGGCAACACTAACTCCACCTGCTCCAAAGTCATTCGCCTTTTTAATTAATTTTGTACAAGTAGGATTTCTAAATAAGCGCTGTAATTTACGTTCAATCAAGGCATTTCCCTTTTGAACTTCACTTGAACATTTTTCCAAACTTGTTTCATTATGTTCTTTACTAGAACCTGTAGCTCCACCGATTCCATCACGACCAGTAGCTCCACCAATCATAACGATAATATCGCCAGCTTCTGGTTTTTCACGTTTAACATGTGATTTAGGAGCTGCACCAACAACAGCACCAACCTCCATACGTTTAGCTACATAACCATCATCATAAATTTCATCTACGAATGTAGTTGCCAAACCAATTTGGTTACCATAACTTGAATAGCCATGAGCCGCTGTCTTTGAAATCTTTGATTGAGGTAATTTGTGCTCTAATGTTTCACTAATTGGTTTTGTGATATCTCCAGCACCTGTAATACGCATAGCTTGATATACATAGCTACGTCCTGATAATGGATCACGAATAGCTCCACCAATACATGTACTTGCTCCACCAAATGGTTCAATTTCTGTTGGGTGGTTATGTGTTTCATTTTTAAACATCAACAACCATTGTTCGTCTTTTCCATCTACATCCACTGTAATTTCTACACTGCACGCATTGATTTCATCGGTAATCTCCATATCATCAAGTTTACCTTGCTTACGAAGATATTTTCCAGCAATAGTAGCCATATCCATCAATGTTTTTTCTTTACGATTTCCATGAACTTCCTGGCGTAATTTTAAATATTTATCATAAGAAGCCTGTAACTCATCTGATAATGTATCCAAATGGAAACATACATCATCTAATACAGTTTCAAAAGTAGTATGACGACAGTGATCTGACCAATATGTATCTAACACACGTAGTTCAGTCATTGTGCAATCTCTTTTTTCTTCTTTTTCGAAGTAACGTTGAACATGCTCAATGTCCGCTTGAGACATGGCCAACCCTAAAGTCTGACGTAAAGAATCTAATTCTTCTTTACTCATTTTTGTAAATCCTTCTAATACAGGAACATCTTTTACTTCAACGTCCTGATCATCCACTAATACAGAAAGGTCTTTAACACGTGCTTCAACAGGGTTAACAATATAATGTGTGATTTTATTAAGTGTTTCTTCATCTACTGGGTTTGCGAACACTAATAAAGTACCTGAATGAATACGTACTGTTTGTTTGTTGTTCAAAAGCATCAAACATTGCATTGCACTGTCTGCTCTTTGATCATATTGACCTGGCAAAAATTCATATGCCAAATATGATTTACCTGTTAAATCTACAGAATCATATACATCATCTGTAACAACTTCGCTACAAACATTTTTCTTCAATAATTCAATATCATTTTCGTCGGCATCAAAAATATCATATAAATTGTATTTTGTAAGACCAAAATTTTCTTTTAAAGATAAAGATTGTCTTAATTCAGCAGCTAACGATTCACTTTCAACTTGAAACTGTTCTTTTTTATGAACAAAAATACGAGTATCCATTTCTTTCTCCTTATTCAACAATTGACTGTTCTAATACTTTTTGTGCTTGTTCTTTTTTAAACGCAACAATTTTATCCTGTAATGACTTATCATTTAGCCCAATCATCTGGCAAGCTAAAATAGCTGCGTTTCTTGCCCCTGATTTTCCAATTGCGACAGTCGCAACAGGAACACCTTGAGGCATTTGTACTGTCGATAATAATGAATCCAATCCACCTAAAGCAGATGTCTGAATAGGGATTCCAATAACTGGCAACGGTGTAGAGCTAGCTAAAACTCCAGCTAAATGTGCTGCTCCTCCAGCTGCCGCAATAATAACCTGAATTCCACGTTCACACGCTGTTTTTGACAATTCCAAAACCGCTTCCGGCGTACGGTGAGCACTTAACACACGAACTTCATAGCCGACTTGAAAATCGTCTAATTGTTTCATGCAGCCTTCCATACTAGGTAAGTCCGAACGAGAACCCATCACAATTAAAACACGCTTTGTTTCCATAAATGACCTTCCTTTCAAAACAAAAAAAGCGCACCTATAGTAGGCACGCTTAAAAGAGCAATTCTTCTCTATCAATTGTGGTAAATCTTCTTAAGACCATAAGTAAGACCTCCAAAATCAGAAAAACACTTCTGCAAGATTATAATACCTAAAATCAACTCAAATGACAACCTATATTTCATGAAAGTTATGCTCTAAGCATAAACAATTTATATTTTCTTAAATCAAATATATAAACAATTGAACTCAATCCCCAAGTAATTGGATACAAACAATGCGTTAAATACAAGCTGTGTACGCTCTGTCCTATCGTCATTAAAACAACCACACGAACAGCACACCAACATACAAGCATGACCACCATTGGCATCACAGGACGTCCCAATCCTCTTAAAATACTAGAAACCACGTGTGAAAAGCCTAAAAGGACATAGAAAAAGGCACAAATTTTAGCACGATCTACTCCAATCGCAATTACTTCTGGATTTTGATTAAAGAAAGCTATAAAAGTTGGCGCAAACAAGTAGATCAAAATACCCAAACATTCAATCATAAGTAGCGATGCTGCAAGCCCAAACAAAATTCCTTTTCGAGAACGTTCCTTTTGTCCTGCCCCTTCATTTTGTGATACAAACGTCGTAAGTGCCATCGAAAAAGAAATTTCAGGAAGGAAAATAAATCCTTCTACCTTTGAATATGCACCAATACCTGCAATAGCTGCTGCACCAAACGAATTAATATACGACTGAATCATTACATTCGCAAAATCAATGACACAACCCTGTAATCCTGTAGGTAATCCATAGATACAGATTTGTTTAAGATTTTCAAAATCCAAAGACAAATGCATCCAAGAAATATGTAAAATACTTTCTTCTCTTGCCAATTGCAAAACACATAAAAACATACTCGCAAATTCAGAAACGATTGTAGCCCAAGCTGCTCCTGCAACCCCCATCTTAAACACAGCAATGAATACAACATCTAAAATCACATTCAATATCGAACTCACAATCAGATAATAAAGTGGATGTTTAGCATCGCCTCCAGCACGAATGATTCCCACAAGCATGTTATATAAGACTAAAGAAAAACCGCCTAAAAAATAAATCTTTAGATAAATAGAAGATAAGCCAAACACTTCTTTAGGCAAACCCATCCACATCAACATTTGATCAGTTAGTAAATAACCAATTCCAGTCATAATAAGACCTAACAAGATACCAAATGTTGCTGTTGTATATACCGCTTTTTTTGTTCTATTCTCATCTTGAGCCCCTATCGCATTGGCAACAATGACACTTGCACCTGGCGCAAAACCGTTAAAGAAACCAACAATCAAGAAAACCAGTGACCCCACACTCGTAACAGCCGCTAATGCATTCTGTCCTAGAAAATTTCCAACAATCAACGCATCCACAGTATTGTAGAGTTGCTGAAAAAGATACCCGATAAATATTGATATCGCATAGCCAATGATTTGTTTGGCAACACTTCCTTTTATCATTAACTGAATTGAATCTTGTTTTGCCATAAAACCCTGGTATATAAAAAAAGCCCATCAAATCATATAAAATGATTTGTATGGGCGCTTTTCATT
>OKRV01001383.1_pt1 | contig 14746 bp, 14 predicted proteins | sample 1601201 | NCBI WGS metagenome assembly OKRV01 (sample SAMEA3541540, study PRJEB24748) | human gut metagenome | biome: human gut; feature: human-associated habitat; material: faeces | place: China | collected 2012 | reverse complement strand
AAAAAGGATTTTTGGGTGCGTATGTTGTATTATAAAAAGCGAAAGTTTTTAAGACATAAAGCATTTTTTGAATAAAATTTCAATATAATATAAATAAAATGTTATAAAATGAGAAAATGGGGGTAAATATAACGTGAAGTGTATTTTTACCTCTGTTTTGATGAAAGATTGGAGCGTATAATATGTACATATTAGCATTAAACGGAAGTCATAACAATGACGGAAATACTGCATTTTTGCTTAACGAAATTTTAAGACACTGTGCCGAAAAGGGTGCAGAAACTGAAATTTGCAGTGTCAGTGAGGCGATTATGGATACAAAAACACCGTTTTGCGTAGCCTGTTCAACGCCTTGTACAAAAAAGTGCTATAAAGATACAAAACTTGATACATTATTTGATAAAATCGAAAGAGCCGATTTTGTTGTTTTCGGAAGTCCTGTTTATTTTGGTTCTATGACGGGTCAGATGAAATGTTTTTTTGACAAGACAAGGGACGCAAGAGCTAATAAAAAGTGGCTCGGAAAGCCTATGGCGGCGGTAACTGTCGGTGCGTCAAAGTACGGCGGTCAGGAAAGGACTTTGGAGCATATTCATTCATGCGCACTTGTTTCGGGTATGACGCTTATAGGCAACAGCTCTGTATCGGGTATGGGACATTTCGGTGTATCTGCTCAGAAACCGGCAAATGAAGATACATATGCTATAAATCAATGCAAGATTTTAGCAGAAAGAATAATTGAAACTATAAGATAAGTATATTTTTACGCATTATGTGTGAAAATAGTACCATTGATAAAAGGAGGTGACGGTGTGCCAAGAAGAATTTCGGACGATATGATAGCGCAAATATGTGATGAAAATGACATAATTGACTATGTATCGAGATATGTACAATTAAAAAAATCGGGACGCGATTACAGCGGACTTTGTCCGTTTCACCACGAAAAAACACCGTCATTCCATGTAAGTCAGGAGAAACAGCTTTTTCACTGTTTCGGATGCGGTGCAAGCGGTAATTTGGTGCAGTTCGTAATGCGTACAGAAAATCTTGACTTTATTGATGCGTTGAAGTTGCTTGCCGACAATGCAGGTATAATAATTCCCGAAGATGACGGAAATTTTTCGGACGCGTCGCATGAAAAGAAGAAACGTATTTTGGCAATGAACAAACTTTCAGCGAGATTTTTTTATAATTGTCTGCGTGATAAAAACATAGGCGAAAAAGGTCAGCAGTATTTTGCAAAACGTAATATACCTTGGAAAACGGTTACGGTATACGGTTTAGGATATGCACCCGAAGGACACGATCATTTGCTTAAATATTTGACTTCGCAAGGATTTAAAACAGAAGAAATTGTTGAGGGCGGACTTGCCGTAAGCCGTGAGGGCAGAATATACGATAAATTCAGAGATCGTGTTATGTTTCCGATAATTGACGTTAGAGGAAATGTTATCGGTTTCGGCGGTCGAATTATGCACGACAATAAAGAAATTAACGGTTATAAAATACCAAAATATCTGAATTCGCCCGAAACACCTGTTTTTGATAAGGGCAGAAACTTATTTTCGCTCAACTTGGCGAAAAATGCAAAATCGTCGGAGATAATACTGTGCGAGGGGTATATGGATGTAATATCCGTATATCAAGCCGGTATAAAAAATATTGTTGCAACGCTCGGTACGGCTATTACGGAAAATCAAGCTAAATTGATGTTGCGTTACGGCAGTGAAATACTGATATGTTACGACAGTGACGAGGCAGGTACAAAAGCGGCGTTAAGAGCCATTGACATAATAAACAATGTAGGCGGCAGAGCAAGGGTGATACGGCTTAAAAATGCCAAAGACCCCGATGAATACATAAACAAAAACGGAGTTGAAAAATTCAAAGAGGCGGTCAAGAATGCGATGCCTGCCACTGAATTTAAGATTTCTTTGATAAAAAAGCAGTACGACGTAACTAGTACGGACGGTAAGATACTGTTTATAGATGAGGTAGTAAACATATTTACAAAATTAAAAGACGCTGTTGAGGTAGACGCCTATATAACGAAAGTCGCGGAGGATACTGGAATAAGCCGAGAGGCGATAGCAAGCAAATACCGCGAAAAAATATCAAAGGGCAGCTATAAAAGAATACCGACTAAAAATGAGTATCAGAAAAAAGTCGAACAAAGAAAGCGTGAAACAACGAAAAATCAAATGGTTACAAGCAGTTTGCTTGAAGCTGAAAAACGACTTTTGGGACTTATATCGCAAAGTAAAAAACTTTATAAAATGTCGTCGGCACAGATTAAAGCCGATGAATTTGCAACAGATGTGTACAGACGTTTGGCGAAAAGTATGTATGTCAGCTATGAAAACGGAATGTCACCCGATCCGGCAATGATGTTAAATGATTTTTCGGACGACGATTTGAGTGAGGCGTCGGAAGTTTTTTATAATCTTGAAGTTTACAGCGGTGACGAAGAAACCGTCAAAGAACTTTTATATACAATTAAATTGGAGAAGTTGAATATGCGTATCAATGCCGAAACAGACCCTACGAATTTGATGGATTTGTTTAAGCAACGTGAAGAACTTCTAAATGAGAAAAATACTTGGGAGGAATAGTTTAATGCAGGAAAAGAAGAAAGACATTAAAAGAGAACTTATCGAAAAAGGTAAGAAAAAAGGGGTACTTACTTTTAAGGAAATAAGTGACGCTTTTGAAGACATTGAAGTGACACCGGAAGAAATAGAAAGACTTTATGACATTTTTGAAAAAGAATCTATCGAACTTGTTGAAGATTTGGATAAGGAACTTGAAGAAATCGAAGTAAGCAAGGAAGAACTTGAGGACTTGTCTGTTCCGGAGGGTATCAATATTGATGACCACGTAAAAATGTACCTAAAAGAAATAGGTAAAGTTAATCTGCTTACTCCCGAGGAAGAATTGTCACTTGCAAAAAGAATGGCAGACGGAGAAACAGCAAAAGAACAGATTGAAGAAATTGGCGAGAATATAGACGAAGATAGTAAAAAGCAGATTGATTTATTGATTGCGGACGGCGAAAAAGCAAAGAAAAGCTTGGCAGAGGCTAACTTGCGTCTTGTTGTAAGTATAGCAAAGCGTTATGTCGGTCGCGGTATGCTTTTCCTTGACCTTATTCAAGAGGGAAATCTCGGTCTTATCAAGGCGGTTGATAAGTTTGACTACACAAAGGGTTATAAATTCTCAACATATGCGACATGGTGGATAAGACAAGCTATTACAAGAGCCATTGCGGATCAAGCGCGTACAATCAGAATACCTGTTCATATGGTTGAAACCATCAACAAACTTGTAAGGGTTTCAAGACAGCTTGTACAGGAACTTGGCCGTGAACCTACGCCGGAAGAACTTGCAAAAGAACTAAATATGCCTGTTGATAAAGTGCGTGAAATTTCAAAGATTTCACAAGAGCCTGTTTCGCTTGAAACTCCTATCGGCGAAGAAGAGGACAGCCATCTTGGCGATTTTATTCCGGATGAGGACGCACCTGCACCGTCAGAGGCGGCAAGTTTTGTACTTCTAAAGGAACAGCTTGGAGCGGTTTTGGAAACATTGTCTGAAAGAGAGGCGAAAGTTTTAAGACTTCGTTTCGGTCTTGACGACGGACGTGCAAGAACGCTTGAAGAAGTAGGCAAGGAATTTGACGTAACAAGAGAAAGAATAAGACAGATTGAGGCAAAGGCACTAAGAAAACTTCGTCATCCGAGCAGAAGTAAGAAATTAAAAGATTTTCTTGATTAATAACTAAAAAAGCAATACCGAGAGTGTATTGCTTTTTGCAAATGATTTTATAAACACGGAGGATATTATGGATTGGATTAAAGTATCTATATTTACGACATCAGAGGGTATTGAGCCTTTGAGCGGAAGACTGTATCAGCTTGGAATAACAGGTCTTGAAATTGAGGACGAAAAAGATTTTAAAGATTTTCTTGAAAACAATAAACAGTATTGGGATTATGTCGATGATGAGCTGATTAAGGAAAAAGAGGGCGAAACGGAAGTAATCGCCTATGTCAGCGATAATGCGGCAGGTCATGAAATGCTTATGGCAATCAGAAATACTGTTGCCGAAATGAAACAGCTTGACGATGAAAATGAGTTCGGCAGACTTGAAATTCATATTGACAATATGAAGGAAGAAGACTGGGCGAATAACTGGAAGAAGTATTTTCACCCGTTGGAAGTAGGCGAAAAAATTCTTATCAAGCCTGAATGGGAAGAACTTAAAGATAATACCGACAGAATTGTATTCAATATAAATCCGGGTATGAGTTTCGGTACAGGCGGACACTATACAACACAGCTTTGTATCGAAACACTTGAAAAATACATAAAACCGGGCGTTAAAGTGCTTGATTTGGGCTGCGGCAGCGGTATTTTGTCAATTATATCATTGTTGTTGGGTGCAGACAGTGCGTTTGCGGTGGATATTGACCCGAATGCGGTTGATATTGCATATCAGAATGCAGGCATGAATGATGTCGACATATCGAAATATACGGTTAAAGCCGGAGATATAATTACAAATACAGAATTGCAAAATGAAATTGCCAAAAATGAATATGACGTTGTTGTGGCAAATATTGTTGCGGATGTCATTATAGCACTTGCTCCAAAAGCACGTGAATATATGAAAAAAGGCGGCGTGTTTATTACTTCGGGAATAATCGAGGACAGAGTAGACGATGTTAAAGCGGCACTTGAAAAATGCGGCTTTGAAATAAATTCAATCAAGCAAAGAAAAGATTGGGTATCTATTGTTTGCAAATAGCATTAACGGTGAAAGGAATGATAAAAAATGCTTGAATTAAAGAATAATATTTTTTATGTGGGAGTGAAAGACCCTACACTAAGAACATTTGATATTTTTATGGAAACGGAATACGGTACGACATATAATGCGTATCTTGTAAAGGGTGAAAAGACGGCACTTATAGAAACAGCACACGAAAAGTTACTTGATTCGTATATTTCAAATATCGAAGAAATAATGCCTGTTTCTGAGATTGATTATTTGATATGCAATCATACAGAGCCGGACCATTCGGGAAGTGTCAAGAAGATACTTGAATTAAATCCTGATATTGAAGTTGTGGGCAGTATTGCGGCTATAAGAAATCTAAAAGAAATAACAAATATGACTTTTAAGGAACATATTGCAAAAGACGGTGCAGAGCTTGATTTGGGTGACGGAAAGGTATTGAAATTCTGTATAGTTCCTAATTTGCATTGGCCTGATACTATGGTGACATATCTTGAAAGTGAAAAGACACTTTTCAGCTGTGACGTATTTGGTGCACACTATTGTGAGGACGCAGTTGTTGACGAGGATATAATTTACTACGATAAGTATGAAAAGGCAATGAAAGTTTATTATGACTGCATTGTATCGCCGTTTAATTCTTTTGTTGTCAAGGCACTTGAAAAGTTGTCTGCACTTGATATTGAAATGGTTTGTAACAGTCACGGACCTGTACTTAAAAAATATATAGCAGAAGCTGTTAAAAAGTATTCTGCTTGGAGTGCACCGAAAGTTACAGAGAAAAAAACAGTCGCAATATTCTATGCGTCGGCTTACGGATATACAAAGAAAATGGCAGACACTATTGCAAAAACTCTTAATTCTTGTGATTTTGATGTTAAAGAATATGATGTTGCCGAAATCAACGACGAAATGATAACGGCACTTCACAGTGCGGACGCGCTTGTATTCGGTACACCGACAATCAACAGAAATGCGGTAAAGCCTGTATGGGATATTATTTCTTCTATTGACCTTGTTAATATGAAAAATAAGCCTTGCTTTGTATTCGGCTCATACGGCTGGGGCGGTGAAGGTATTCAGCTGGTGCATAATCATCTTGAATTGCTTAAACTAAAGCCTTTTGAAAAGCCGTTCGGTTGTATATTCAATCCGTCAGACGAAAAACTTGCTGAACTTGAAGATTATACAAAGAAATTTGCGGAAACGATATAAAACAAAAGCAGAGTCATAAGATATGACTCTGCTTTTTTTGAAATGTATTCGAGATGTGAGATTTATTTAGAATTCACCGTATTTTTTAATAAATTCATTTAGGATTGCGTTAAATTTTTCGGGTTGCTCTGTAAATAACTTGTGGGTTTGGTAAAATAATTTATTTGAATTTGATAAGCCCTTTTCACCATTCGTTACAACGTATTCAATACACGATGCTTGCATAGCCAGTCCTGCGGTGTTTCTGAATTTCTCATCAACTGTTATTCCTAAAATGTTGGCTCTATTATTTAAAACTAATGAGAGTTTTTTGAGTCTGTCTTTAGGAATAGGAATTTTACATTGTATATATAAGCTATATAGTGCAACTGCCTCTTCAATATCCCATTTAACTTTTAACATTTGTTTCACCACCGATTATCTGATTTTGTAGATAGGTAATTACCACTTATTATAAATTATATAAGACAAAGATAATTTAGTCAAGTATACGGCTATTTATTTGACAAATCGACAAATTTGTTATAAAATTATGCCTACTAAAATAATAGGAAATATATTTGGGGATAGGAAATAATTATGAGTATAACAATAGAAGAATTGAATAAATTAGATAAAGACACATATCAAATTATAGATATTCGTGACAAAGAGGAAGTTCAAAAAGACGAAATGCCTGGAGCGGTTTATGTTCCGTCAGATGAAATAGAAATAAGCGAAAAGGTTGAGTTATCAAAAAAACTGATTATTTGTTGCAGAATAGGTAAAATCAGCATAGACGTTGCGGAGCGGCTAAGAGAAAAAGGCGTTGACGCGGTGAGCCTTGAGGGCGGATATACAGCATGGCTGTTGGATTCGATAAAGCGAAAAGAGGCCGAGAGCATAAGTCGTGACGTTGAACAAAGTATAAGAAAAAAATTCCGTAAAAAAATTTGGCGTATGTTTGCAAAAGCAATTAATACTTATGATTTGGTTAAAGAGGGCGACAAGATTGCGGTCTGTATATCGGGCGGAAAAGACTCAATGCTTATGGCAAAACTTTTTCAGGAACTTAAACTTCACAATAAATTTGAATTTGAAGTGAAATTCTTGGTTATGGACCCCGGTTACAGTCCTGAAAACCGTAAGGTTATAGAGGAAAATGCAAGGAAATTGAATATCCCTATAACTATTTATGAATCCGATATATTTGAGTCGGTTTATAATGTTGAAAAGTCTCCTTGCTATTTGTGTGCAAGAATGAGAAGGGGATATTTGTATAAATTCGCAAAGGATATGGGCTGTAATAAAATTGCGTTGGGACATCACTATGACGATGTAATTGAAACGATATTAATGGGAATGTTGTATTCGGGACAGGTGCAAACAATGATGCCGAAACTTCACAGCACAAACTATGAGGGGATGGAACTTATACGACCGCTTTATTTAATTCGTGAGCAGGATATAAAATCGTGGTGTCGATATAACGATTTGCATTTTATACAGTGTGCCTGCAAGTTTACGGATACTTGTACAACGTGTAATAACGAAGAAAACCGTTCAAAGAGAGTTGAAATAAAAGAACTTATAAAAACATTGAAACAGGTAAATCCGTACGTTGAGGGGAATATATTCAAAAGTGTTGAAAATGTCAGTTTAGAGGCGATTGTTGCGTACAAAATTGACGGTGTGAAACACAGTTTTCTTGAAACGTACGACGAAGAATAACTATATGTTGTACCGTTCAATTTGGCATTACACAACAAAGTCCAAACGAAACAAGAATTTTGAAATGAAAAAGAAATAAATATTCACAAACTATTTTCACAATGACTATTGATTTATTTGGCAAAATAGTATAGAATAATAAGTAACAAAACATAATATGTTTTATATGAAATTTAGGAGGCAATATATAATGAGCAATATTAGGTTTGACTATTCAAAAGCACTTCCGTTTGTCGGACAGCATGAGATTGATAATATGGCTGAATATGTTAAAGAGGCACATAATATGCTTCATAACAAAACCGGTGCAGGTAACGATTTTCTTGGTTGGGTAAACTTGCCTACGGATTATGATAAAGAAGAATTTGCAAGAATAAAAAAGGCAGCTGAAAAGATTCGTTCTGATTCAGATGTACTTGTTGTAATCGGTATAGGCGGTTCGTACCTTGGTGCAAGAGCGGCTGTTGAAATGTTACAACATTCATTCTATAATGCTCTTGACAAAGACAAGAGAAAAGGCCCTGCTATTTTCTTTGCCGGAAATAACATCAGTTCGACATATATGGCTGATTTGCTTGAAACAGTAGAGGGTAAAGATATTTCAGTAAACGTAATATCAAAATCCGGAACAACAACAGAACCTGCTATTGCGTTCAGAATATTTAAAGACTTGCTTGAAAAGAAGTACGGCAAGGAAGGCGCAAAAGAAAGAATTTATGCAACAACAGATAAAGCTCGCGGTGCATTGAAGTCGCTTGCAGATGAAGAAGGTTACGAAACATTTGTTATCGCTGACGACATCGGCGGCAGATACTCTGTTCTTACTGCAGTAGGTTTACTTCCGATTGCAGCGGCAGGTATCGATATTGACAAGATGATGCAGGGGGCAAAAGAGGCACAAGATGAATATGCCAATCCAAATCTTTCAGAAAATCAATGTTATCAATATGCTGTTGTAAGAAATGCACTTGCAAGAAAAGGCAAGACTGTTGAAATGATGGTTAATTATGAGCCTGCACTTCACTATTTCGGCGAATGGTGGAAACAGCTTTACGGCGAAAGTGAAGGTAAGGACAACAAGGGTATTTTCCCTGCGGCGGCAGACTTCTCAAGTGACCTACATTCAATGGGACAATACATTCAAGAAGGACAAAGAATTTTGTTTGAAACAGCTTTGCTTGTTGAAAATCCTCGCAAGAATATTGAAATTCAAGCAACAGAGGATAATATTGACGGACTTAATTTCCTTGCAGGCAAGACTATCGACTATGTAAATTCAAAAGCCGCACAGGGTACTGCTTTGGCTCATACAGACGGTCAAGTTCCTAACCTTGCGGTTATTGTACCTGCGCTTGACGCATATAATTTCGGTAAAATGGTATATTTCTTTGAAAAGGCTTGCGGTCTTTCAGGATATTTGCTTGGGGTAAATCCTTTTGATCAACCGGGTGTTGAAGCATACAAAAAGAATATGTTTGCACTTCTTGGTAAGCCGGGTTACGAAAGCGAAAAGGACGCTCTTGAAGCAAGATTAAAGTAAAATCAGAGAGGGCGACTCTCAGAAAATAAAATTTATTATAAAGGAGGAAGGTTAACATGGTTGAACTTCTAATTGGAAAAAAAGGCACCGGTAAGACAAAGGCTCTTATTGAGAAAGTGAACAACGCTCTAACGGTTGCAAAGGGCAACGTTGTTTTTATCAGCAACGACACAAACAGAAATATTTTTGATGTAAAGTCGAAGGCGAGAATGGCAGACACATCAGAGTTTGAAATTAAGTCATATGATGAATTCCTTGGATTTATCAGCGGTATTGTAAGCCGTGACTTCGATATTACAAACATTTTTGTTGACGGTATTTTCAAAATTGTCGGCTCAGACAATCTTGACGGATTTGAATCATTCCTTAACAGACTTGAGACTATGAGCCAAAAGTTTGAAATCACATTTGTAATATCAGTAAGCATAGATGCTGAAACAGCACCTGATTACATAAAGAAATTAGCGTAAGACGCGAAAAAAAACAAAGGTGCCTGTATGAATTGAACGTATGAAATTTGTACAGGCACGATTAATTATTTGGAGGTTTTGATTAATGCAGTATCATAGTACGAGGGATAAGAGCATATCTGTAAGTTCGGCAGAGGCTATAAAAACAGGACTTAGTGCAGAGGGCGGACTTTTTGTTCCGGAAAGCTTTCCTTCAGTTAGTTTAGATGAGATTAAAAATTTGGCGTCAAAGTCATATAACGAAAGAGCATATTTTGTACTTAGCAAGTTCCTTTCTGACTTCACAGAAGAAGAACTTAAAAAGTGCATAGACAGTGCATATACAAAGGAAAAGTTTGAAACAGAGAGCATTGCTCCTGTTTATAAACTTAACGATACAACATATTTCCTTGAATTATGGCACGGCCCGACTTGTGCTTTTAAGGATATGGCACTTCAAATTCTTCCTCATCTTCTTACAACATCAATGAAAAAGACTAATGAAGATAAAGAAATCGTAATCCTTGTTGCAACGTCGGGTGATACAGGTAAGGCTGCACTTGAAGGCTTTAAAGATGTTGCAGGCACAAGAATTATCGTATTCTATCCTGACAACGGTGTAAGTGAAATTCAAAAGCTTCAAATGGTTACTCAAGAGGGTAATAACGTAAGTGTTGCCGCGGTTAAGGGTAACTTTGACGATGCTCAAAGCGGTGTTAAGAAGATATTTACAGACACTGATTATAAAAATCTTCTTGACAGAAATCAATTTAAGCTTTCATCTGCAAACTCAATCAACTGGGGCAGACTTGTTCCTCAGATTGTATATTATTTCTCATCATATGCAGAGCTTGTAAAGAATAACGAAATTGAAATCGGCGATAAGATTAATGTTGTCGTTCCGACAGGTAACTTCGGTAATATTCTTGCCGCATATTATGCAAAGAAAATGGGCTTGCCAATCGCTAAGTTTATTTGTGCGTCGAATGAAAATAATGTTTTGACAGATTTCATAAAGACCGGTGTTTATAATAAGAACAGAGATTTCCATACAACAATCTCACCGTCAATGGACATTCTTATTTCAAGTAACCTTGAAAGATTTCTTTATGACCTTACAGGTTGTGACGATAAACTTGTCAGCGAATGGATGAAAGAGCTTAACACTAATGGCAGCTATGAAGTTTCAGCTGATGTTAAGGCAAAAATGCAGGAAATGTTTACTGCAGGTTGCTGTGATGATGCAGAAACAATGGCTACAATTAAAAAGTGTGCGTCTGAATATGATTATGTTATTGATACTCACACTGCCGTTGCAAAGTCTGTTTACGATAAGTATGTTGCTCAAACAGGCGACACAACAAAGACAATTATTGCATCAACTGCAAGTCCGTTCAAGTTTAATCAGAGTGTTCTTATTGCGCTTGAGGATCACAATGCAGTTGTCGGTAAAGACGAATTTACTCTATTGAAGGAACTTTCTGAAAAGAGTAATATGCAAATTCCTAAGTCACTTTATGAACTGAAAGATAAGTCAGTTGTATTTGACCTTGTATGCGATAAGGACGAAATGCAACAGATTGTAAGTGACTTTCTTATGGTTGAGTAAAATTAAATATTTTAAATAATTAATGAAAGGTGTAACAATGTTACACCTTTCATTTTAACGGAGGTTTTATATGCGTTCTATAGAAGAAACAATAAATGCACTAAAAAACGGTGAATATGATGATAAGCTTACATATTTGTATTCATGCGATAAAAATGATGTGAAAAAGTATTCGGACAGATATATTGATGTTATAAACGGCTTTGAAGAAACATTCGGTAAAGACGGCGATATTGCTTTGTTCTCCGCTCCGGGACGTACTGAAATCGGAGGCAATCACACAGACCACCAACACGGTTGCGTACTTGCCGGAAGTGTTAATCTTGATGTTATATCTGCAGCACGACCAAACGGCACGAATACTGTTCGTATTCAATCAAGAAACTATCCGCTTGATGTGATTGAACTTGACAGTCTTGAAATAAGAGAAAAGGAATTTGACAAGGCGATTTCTCTTATAAGAGGTGTAATTAAAAAATTTGTTGATTTGGGTTATGACGTTAAAGGCTTTGATGCGTACACAACATCAAATGTACTTAAAGGCTCGGGACTTTCATCATCAGCGGCTTTTGAAGTGCTTGTCGGAACAATTATAAACGGACTTTTTGCAAATAACGAAGTAAATCCGATTGAAATTGCAAAATTCGGACAGTTCGCCGAAAATGTTTATTACAATAAACCAAGCGGACTTATGGATCAGATGGCATCATCTGTCGGCTCGGTTGTGGCTATTGATTTTAAGAGTACGGAAGAACCGATAGTTGAAAAAGTTGAATTTGATTTAAAAAAGCATAATCACGCTCTTTGCATTATTGATTCGGGTGCGGATCACGCAGATTTAACTGATGAATATGCGACAATTCCGTCTGATATGAAAGCAGTTGCGGGATTTTTCGGTAAGAAATTTTTGCGTGAAGTTGATGAAAATGAATTTATGGCGAATATCAAAAACATTCGTGCAAAACTTAATAATGACAGAGCAGTACTTCGTGCAATCCATTTCTTTAATGATAACAAACGTGCACAGGAAGAAGTTAAAGCTTTGAAAAATGATGATTTTGAACTTTTCAAACAGTTTGTAAAGAAATCGGGACAGTCGTCGTATATGTATCTGCAAAATGTGTTCGCAACAAGTATGCCTAAAAATCAAGCAGTGTCTTTGACATTGGCTTTGTGCGATGAAATACTTGGCGACAAAGGCGCGTACAGAGTTCACGGCGGTGGTTTTGCCGGAACTGTACAAGCGTTTGTTCCGCTTGATATGCTTGATGAATTTAAAACAAAAATTGAGAACGTATTGGGTGAAAATATGTGCCACGTTCTTTCAATTCGTCCTGTCGGCGGATATGAACTTAAATAATTAAAAAATCTTCTTGAAGTAAATTTTGTTTCTTCAAGAAGATTTTTGTTTTTTAAAACAAACTTATAATCCAATACACAATACCGGCAACGAACGAGGCAAGTGTACCGTAAAGGATAACGGGACCGGCGATTGTGAATATTTTCGCACCGATACCGAGCACCATACCTTCGGTTTTTGCCTCAAGAGCAGGGGAAACAACGGAATTTGCAAATCCGGTAATCGGTACAATAGTTCCCGCACCCGCAAATTTAGCGATTTTCGGGTAAATATCAAGTCCTGTAAGCAATGCACCGGCAAACACCAATATGATTGAAGTGGCAGTGCCTGCGGCTTCTGTATCAAGTCCCCATTTTTTAAACATAGTTAAAATAAAATGTCCGATTACGCATATTATTCCGCCCGATACGAATGCTTTTAAACAATTTGAAAAAAGTTTTGAATTGGGTGTTTTTGTTTTTACGTATTCATTATATTCTTTGTTAGTCATTTCGTGTTTCATATTAAATTACTCCAGTCACATTATTTTAATATTATTTTCTCATAATAACGATAAAAGTATGCTTAATTATGAATAAAAAATAAAATTTTATCTTAAATATATCATACACCTTGAAATTTATGGCGATTTGAGATATACTTTAAATATACTTATGTTATTATGGAAGGAATGTTTTAATGTTCGGATACGTTACAGTATGCAAAAATGCGTTGAGCGAACAAGGATTAAAGACGTTTAAAGCATATTATTGCGGATTGTGTAAGGCTATCGGCAAGAGATGTTCGCAATCGGCAAGGCTGGGACTTAGCTATGACATAACATTCCTTGCGATTGTTTTATCTTCGGTTTGCAAAAAAGAAATAAGTATGAAAGATAAAAAATGCGTGTTGCATCCTATCCGTGAAAATATATGTGTTGAAAATGACACGGCTCTAAATTATGCCGCTGATATGGGCGTGATACTCACTTATTTGAAATTGCTTGACGATTGGAACGATGACAAAAGTATAAAAGCGTTGTTTAGTATGTTGTTTTTTGCAAACGGCATCAGAAAAGCTAAAAAACATTATCCGAGAGAATATGAAAGTATCAGAAAATGTCTTGATGAATTGAGTCGGCTTGAAAAAAATAACTGCAAAGAAATTGATGAAACAGCCGATTGTTTTGCAAGAATTCTTGAAATATTATTTACACCCGATTTTATTGAGGACAAGGATAAAAAACGTATTCTTGCGTGGCTTGGATATAATACAGGACGATGGATATATATAATTGACGCATATAACGATTTGGAAAAAGACGTAAAGAAAAATGATTACAATACCTTTAAAGCAAAATATGAGGATAAAAACGCACAAGAAATAAAAGACACGATTAGAGAGGATTTATATACCTCAATGACGTTCACTCTTGAAAATGCGGCGTCTGCGTACAATTTGCTTGAGATATACAAAAACAAAGAAGTTTTGGACAATATTATGTATATTGCACTAAAAGCTAAACAGAAAAGTATTTTAGGAGAAAGTAATGAATCCTTATGAAGTATTGGGCGTTAGTGAAAACGCCGATGAAGAAACAATAAAAAAAGCGTACAAAGAATTGGTGAAAAAATATCATCCCGACAGATACATTAATAATCCGCTTGCGGATTTGGCGGCTGAAAAGATGAAAGAAATCAACAAAGCCTACGATATGATAACGAATAAGCGTACCGCAACTAATACGGGATACAGTACGTCATCAAGAGGATATTCAACATCACAGACGTACGCAAGCGGACAGGCAAGTTTTCAAAATGTTCGTATTCTTATAACACAGTCACGAATTCGTGAGGCACTTGAAATGCTTAACTTATTGCCGAAAACTGCGGAATGGTATTATTTATCGGGTCTTGCAAGAATGCAAGTCGGTTGGTATGACCAAGCCATAAGCTTTTTGCATGACTGCTCTGTATGAAGGAGATTTTTTCCAGGATTTCGTTGGACCGCTGGGATGTCCATCCGAACTTGTTGAGGAAGATATAGAAGAACTGAAAAAGAAAAAAATTATGTTTGTGGCAGG
>OKRV01001381.1_pt1 | contig 14757 bp, 9 predicted proteins | sample 1601201 | NCBI WGS metagenome assembly OKRV01 (sample SAMEA3541540, study PRJEB24748) | human gut metagenome | biome: human gut; feature: human-associated habitat; material: faeces | place: China | collected 2012 | reverse complement strand
TGTTGTCTTGCGATAACACGCTGTAGACATCATCAAAATAAGAAATCTGCTGGGACAGCAGTGGTTTTTTACTTTTCCCGTCTATCGTTATGGTCTCACCTGCTTTTACATCCGAAAATACCATGACCGTATCATCCGACACGCATACAAGATAAGGGAAATCATAGGACGTGTTGTTTGTTATGCTTCCCCCCTGTTTCTGCTGCGTGAGCACCAGACCACTGGTGTCTATGCTTCCGCATCCTTTGGCAGTTCCTGCCGCAAACAGATAGGCATTTTCAAAATTGCTCTGCGGTTTTACCCCAAGGGACAGCCCCCTGTCATATTCCACCAAATAGTGATAACGGTCTGCATATACCCTGCCGGAAGATGCCATGCTGTATGATTCACTGAGACCTGAACCGCCATATGCGTAATTATCATTCAGCCGTACTTTCCACGGTTTTACCCCGGAATGATACGCATTGTAATAGGTGGCGATACCTGTGGTACTTTTTCCATCCGCCTGCTGTGCGGTCACCGAATAAACCCGTGTCTCATGCAGCTTTAAATTCCGTCCGCCGATAAATACCACACCGATAAAGATTATGCCAAGTGCCGGTACCCCCAGCCAGTACCAGTCTCTTTTTTTCATCTTGCAAAGCAGAAGATAAAGCACCGGTCCAACAACGATCACATAGACCACTATCAGAACTTTCAGCCAGGAAAAATCCAGTGCCGTATTGAGGTGGTCAATGACACCGAATGCATTTTCCCCACTCCATCCCCATTCCTCGTCATTGACATACTGGGAATAGCTCATGGAATATCCTGCCACCTGGTCATAAATTCCGTAACACAGATCCGGGGAAGCTTTCTGCATCTGTTTTTCGCCAAAAGAAATGGCACATACACCAATGGCACCATCCCCACAGGCATACACCCACCCCGGATAAGCTTCGCTTTTACTTGCATTTATATTGTTCCGCTGCAGATTTGCAACCGGCATCTGTGAAAAATCAATCCCGGTAAATCCGGAATAACTTCCCAGTTGCTGCATTTCTTTCGATACCTCATTTTCTTCTCCCACTTTGCTGACTCTTTTACAGCTGACCTCCATAAATGAGGAATCAAAACCCCCCAGTGTATCTTTGCCGCGCTCTCCGGTTCCAATCAGCAGCCATCCACCGTTTTTCACCCATTTCTCGATTGCTTTGATATTCTCTTTCCCAAGTGAACTCACATCGTAGGAATCAATCACAAGAAAATACAGTTCATCCAGCTGTGCCTGCAATGTATCTGCGTCCATCTGTGTCAGATATACATTCTGGTCTTTTCCGTGAAGATAATAGGTCTGGCCGCTCATGCTCATCCAGCCAAGCGCATCATAATGATCCGAAAGCACTCCCACACCAATACCGCGCTTTTCTTTGCCAAAAATACTGGCAAATGCTTCACTTGCCACAACGTTTCCCTTTTCATCGATAAACGCCACGATTCCGTTTCCGCGCGTCTGGCTGACATCGGCATACGGAATGGTCATTGTATACTGTTTTTTTCCGTTCTGCGGCAATGTCAGGCGCTGTTCAAATGCGCAGCCGTTGGAGTTGTCGGTACCGGAAAACACCAGACGCACCTTCCCGGTAAAATCCGCCCCGCTGTTTTTTGCCTCCACCTGTACGACACAGTCTTTTTCCTGTTTCAGCAGAGTCACCGTTGCCAACAATGCCTGTTTCTGATCTGCATATACATTTGCTCTGCCACAAAATATGCCTAAAAAGGCCAGGCATACCAGAAGCAGACTGCAGATTGTCTTTCTTATTTTCATAATCTTCTCCTTCCATAAATGTTCTTTACGGTTTCCTGTCATTTATGATAACATACGTTATTTTGGAATGACATTAAGGTTTTCTTAAAATTGTCTGGCTTATTTACAGAATTTCTTAAAATAAAAAGCCCCTGCTCTCGCAGGGACTTCCAGAACCTTCTATCAGATATAATTTTTTATTGTGCGGTGGCACGGAACATGACATTTCTGTATTTTGCAAGTACACGCATCAGAATGCTTCCAAGAACGCATACTGAAATCACCTCTCCGATTCCGACCGTCATGGCATTAAACGGGATGGTTACATTCACACCGTGGAAATATACTGCCGGAATACCGTACGCATAGACCAGCACGAACGGAACAATAATCATATTAAAAATAACCGGTGGAAATGTGCATGCAATCTTGTGATTGCGCAGCAGATAGGTACATACCGCTGCCAGCAGCGTGGCAATGCTTCCGAAAATGACATCATAAATCACGGCGCCTGTCAGCAGATTCGCAAGCAGACAGCCAATCCACAGTCCCGGAATCGCTGCCGGCGTAAAAACAGGCAGGATACACAGTGCTTCGGAAAAGCGTACCTGAATCGTGTGGGATGCAAGTCCCAGTGCGTTGGCTACAAAAGTCAGCACTACATAAAGTGCTGCAATCACAGCAGCCTGAACAATAAATGTTACCTTTTTGTCTCTCATATCCATTTGTCTCCTTTAGTTTTGTTTTACGAGTGGAAGGTCTCGAACACTCGGTAATTTTTCGTGCAATCCCCTGTTTACAGGCTCTGCAACGGTTGACAGTATAGCACAGTACACCGCAAAAAGCAAGAATGCAATTTTCTACTGCCGGATATTTCTTTTCCTCTCCGTTTTGTATATTCCACATTATAGCAATAACAAAACCATTTTACAACAGGCCGCTATCATGTACGCAGATACCCCTGCATACTTTTTAACGCATTTTTCTCCAGCCGCGACACCTGCGCCTGCGAAATATGAATTTCATCTGCGACTTCAATCTGTGTCTTTCCCTCAAAAAAACGCAGACGGATGATATGCTCATCCCGTTCATTCAGATGTGACAGGGCATCGGAAAGTGATAAATCCTCCACCCAGTGCTCTTCTTTGTTTTTCTTGTCCGAAATCTGATCCATCACATACAGGGTGTCCCCTCCATCCGTATAAACCGGATCAAACAGACTCAAAGGTGTCTGGATGGCATCCAGGGCATACACCACATCCTCCACCGGAATCTCACATTCGGCTGCAATCTCTTCGAGAGTCGGTTCCTTTTGTGCATTTTTTGCCAGCCGTTCCTTTGCCTGCATGGCTTTATATGCAATATCACGCAGTGAACGCGGAATGCGGTAACTGCTGTTATCCCGCAGATACCGGCGGATTTCACCGATAATCATCGGGACGGCATAGGTGGAAAATTTCACCCCGACACTCGTATCAAAATTATCTATTGCCTTCATCAGTCCGATACAGCCAATCTGGAACAGATCGTCCACATTTTCATTATGATTATTAAACCGTTTGATCACGGATAATACCAGCCGGAGATTTCCCTTGATATAGGTTTCTCTGGATGCCTTGTCGCCGGCTTTTATCTTTTTGAAAAGTTCATCTTTTTCTTCTTCTTTCAGTATTGGCAGCTGGGCCGTTTTTACCCCGCAGATTTCAACTTTGTACGTAGACATGGGATTCCTCCGTTATAATTGGATTTATAATAAAGGATTCCCATGTGCTGTTTTTTTATTCATTTTCATCCGGTTGTTCCGGACATGGAAAAAGCGGGACGTAAGTCCCGCTTTCCCCTCAAATTTACCGGTCCCACTTATCGCAGAGCGAATTGATCTGATCCGCAAACTTTCCAAGATCTTTATTCGCCATGCCCTGACATTTTTTAATAACCGCAATGAGACGTTCTCCCGCAATCATCAGGCGGTCAAACGCGCCGGATTTTGCACGGTAAACACCCTGTGTCTTTTTCTCCACAAGCTGTCTGCTGCCCTGTGCGATCTGTTCTCCGGTAAGCAGATCATATGCATCCCCACTGTAGGGAGCCAAAGCATCAAATCCCACATCGTTTTTGACATGTTCCGCAAACTCTACCGCGGTGGTTTCCTCGCCATGTACAATAAACACTTTCTTCGGCGGCTTCTTAAAGTTTGCAATCCATGCAGTCAGATGATCCCGGTCCGCATGACCACTGATACCCGGAAGGTTTACAATGCTTGCTCTGACCTCAATTTCCTCTCCGAAAAGTTTTACCTTTTTTACTCCGTTTAACAGAGAATAGCCCAGCGTTCCCGGCACCTGATAACCGACAAACAGAATCGTGGAATCCGTCCGCCACAGGTTGTGTTTCAAATGATGCCGGATACGGCCTGCTTCGCACATACCGGAAGCCGAGATAATCACTTTGGATTTCTGGTTGAAATTGATCATCTTGGATTCTTCACTGGAAACTGCCACTTTCAGTCCCGGAAACTGGATCGGGTTGATGCCCGACTGTACCAGCTGTCTTGCTTCCTCATCAAAGCACTCTTCCACACTCTTATGGAAAATATTTGTTGCCTCCACGGCAAGCGGACTGTCGATATATACTTCAAATCCCGGATACTCCGGCAGCAGCCCCTCGGTTTTGATCCGGCGCATATAGTAAAGCATTTCCTGCGTCCTGCCGACAGAAAATGCCGGAATGACCAGATTTCCGCCTTTGGTAAACGTGGAATTCATCACCTTTGCCAGTTCTGCCGCATAATCCGGCGGTGTATTGTGATTGCGGTTTCCATAAGTGGATTCCATGATCACATAGTCCGCTTCCTCAAGATATTCCGGATCACGGATCAATGGACGGTTGCAGTTTCCAATATCCCCGGAAAAGACAAGTTTTCTTGTCTCGCCATCCTCAGTCACCCATATTTCAATGGAGGAGGAGCCAAGCAGATGCCCCGCATCGACAAACCTTATGGTCAGTCCCTCGCAGATCTGCACCGTTTCATGGTATGTACACGGAACGAAATGCTCTAAAACCCCCTGCGCATCCTCCATGTTATACATCGGTGTCACTTCCGGCCTTCCTGCACGCCGCGCCTTGCGGTTTTTCCATTCTGCCTCAAATTCCTGAATATGTGCCGAATCCTTCAGCATGATATTACACAATTCACAGGTTGCCGTTGTTGCAAAAATCTTTCCCCGGAACCCGTGATTATACAAAAGTGGGAGAAGTCCGGAATGATCAATATGGGCATGCGTCACAAACACATAATCAATCGTTGCCGGGTTAACCGGTATCTCCTGATTCACATACAGATCCGCCCCCTGTTCCATACCACAGTCCACCAGAAAATGAGTCTCCCCAAATGCCACATAATGGCAGCTTCCCGTCACCTCACGGTCTGCCCCTAAAAATTCAATCTTCATAAAAACCACGCCCTTTCATCCTGCTGTCCTTGTTATTTTGCATATAAATTTTACTATTTCAGAGCAAATTTTATGTAATTAGTATAGCACACTTACACATTATTTTGAATTGATTTTTTCAGCCGCACCATAATTTTTTTCTCCAGTCTCGAAATATAGGATTGCGAAATTCCAAGCAGGTCTGCCACTTCTTTCTGGGTCATTTCCCTGCCGTCTTTTCTTCCGATTCCATAGCGCAGACAGATAATTTCTTTTTCCCGCGGAGTCAGCGTATTAACCGCAGTGCGGAGAAGCATGATCTCTGCCTCATTCTCCATATCCCGGTAAATGATATCTTCATCGGTTCCAAGAATATCCGAAAGAAGAAGTTCGTTTCCATCCCAGTCCACATTCAACGGCTCATCAATTGATACCTCCAGCTTCACTTTATTATTTCTGCGCAGATACATAAGAATCTCATTTTCGATACACCGGGACGCATAAGTCGCCAGTTTGATCTTCTTTTCCGGATTAAATGTATTGATTCCCTTGATCAGCCCAATTGTTCCGATGGAGATCAGATCCTCCACACAGATTCCGGTATTTTCAAATTTCCGTGCCAGATATACCACCAGACGCAGATTGTGTTCGATCAGCTGCTTTCTTGCGTCTTCGCGCGTCATGGGTTCACTGTCCCCATGCAGCCCGCTTAAAGCGATAAGACAGCGGTTCTCCTGTTCCCGCTCCAATGGTGGTGGCAGTACATCTGCCCCTCCTATGTAAAAAACCTCATCATCCGTAAAAAACAGGCGGATTCTCTTCCACACCAGTTCAAACAGTGAAAACATTACGTTTCTCCTTTCTCAGTTTTTTTGTCATTTGGGATGGATCTTTTGTGCAGCCACAGTGGTCTGCCACCGATGCATGCAGAATCAGCTGATACGGTTTATTGCACAGCACCCCATTTTCCGCGCAGCCAACCCATACCTGTTTCCAGTCACAGAATTTTGCCGGCTCCGTCTCCACTTTCATCCCATCCATGCAGTACACCTGCAATTTTCCTTGCGGATTTCCGAGTGCACGGTATGGAATCTCCTTTTGTACCGTTTTTTCATCGACAAGCTTCTGCAGCAGGGCTGCATCTGCAATATGTACCGGATTCCCACTTAATGGCATGGTTAAAAGATTGCCGGAATCCAGCAGTCCGATACATGGAACCGACACCGTTTTGTTATACAGAACCACAGACATCTGTCGCTTTTGCCTCTGCACCGACACCACAAGATTTTTGACAAGTACGTAAGTGATTCCGGCCGTTGCCAGTGCGGTATACAGATACAGATTTTCCAGTCCCGTCAGATTGTAAACTGCAGTTGCCACTCCGTTTAACAATACAATGGACAACCAGCTGCTTAAAATCCTCACCATCCTCTGTTTTTTATTTTCCCTGCCAAACGCAAGAAAAACCATAAGCGGCACGATGCCGATGGCAGTACACAGAACGGAAATTGCATAAGGCAGCACCATCAGTCCAAACGCTTCAAGTCCCGTGCCGGAAACCGCCGCAGCTAACATGCGCAGATTCCGGTGACAGACTGCACTTTTGCAAAATACACAGGTAAGGGATAATACAAGAAAATTCATCAGAAAGTTTTGTTTCAGAAAGATATCAATATAGAATACATATATAAAAAATCACCTCCTGTCTCTGCTCCTATTATAAGAAAAATATTCCTCATAATTTAGCAAAAACAAGAGGTTGTTATTTGGAAATTATCGACATATTGTGCGATTTTATCTTCTAGGATTCTTCAGGAAATCCGGAATATTAATTTCTACCGGCTTTACATTACTCTCTACCGGCTTCGGACGCTGAATCCCGGAATAGTTTGAAGCGGAAGGAACCGGTGCCTGTGGCTGCGGCTGATTGACCGGTCTGCTTCCCACACCGGTACCTGTATTAACATAATTGCTGTTATTGACCCCCGGAAAACTATTGTTTCCAGAAGCTGCTGCACGGCTGACAATTCCAACGGAACCTGTCGGACGGACATTGTTTGTGTTCGGATATACCATACGGCCACCGATTCCACCCGCCTGCTGCTGTGGCTTCATCTTCATGGATGGATTCTCCAGTCCGGTTGCAATTACAGTGATCGTAGCTTCATCTGTCATGGTCTCATCATACTTTGCACCAAAGATGATATTTGCATCTTCTCCTGCCAGATCCTGTACATAGCTTGCTGCATCATTTGCATCCATCAGGGAAATATCACCGGAAATATTGATGATTACATGGCTTGCACCATTGATGGTTGTCTCAAGAAGCGGGGATGCAACGGCAAGTTTCACTGCCTCAATTGCTTTCTCATCGCCCTTGGCATTACCGATACCGATATGTGCCATACCCTTGTCCTTCATAACGGTCTGCACATCGGCAAAATCCAGATTGATAAGTGCCGGCAGATTGATCAGATCTGTGATTCCCTGTACTGCCTGCTGTAATACTTCGTCTGCTTTCTTTAATGCATCCGGCATGGAAGTACGTCTGTCAACGATCTCTAAAAGTTTATCATTTGGAATAACGATCAGGGTATCTACGCTCTCTTTGAGTTTTTCAATACCGGATACGGCATTGATCATACGTTTCTTTGCCTCAAACTTAAATGGCTTTGTCACAACTCCAACGGTCAGGATTCCCTGCTCCTTGGCAATCTTTGCAACGACCGGTGCTGCACCGGTACCGGTACCGCCACCCATACCACAGGTAACGAATACCATATCTGCACCCTTGACTGCAGCGGATAATTCTTCTGCACTTTCCTCTGCTGCTTTCTCGCCGATCTCCGGCTGTGCTCCTGCACCAAGTCCTTTTGTAAGCTTTTCTCCAATCTGTATCAACGTAGGAGCCTTGCAAAGCTGCAACGCCTGCTTATCTGTATTTACTCCGATAAATTCGACTCCACCTATATTCTCATCAATCATGCGGTTCACAGCGTTATTACCAGCACCACCTACACCAATCACGATAATTTTGGCACTCGTATCTGTCTCTGTTGTCCGAATCTCCAGCATGGTTCTTCCTCCTCTTTCCTATAGCCCTGCGGCACCGTGAAACATAAAAATGTTTCATACGTACTCATATAGACTATAATATAATTTTTCATACAAATAATCAACCGAAAATTATGATTTTTTATTATCTTTTTTCGAACTTTCCGTTTTGTCAAACACAATATTTGTCGTTTCTTCTGTCCAGTTTTCTAAATGTAGTGTTCCTTCCATTCCCTGCAGCTGCGGTTTGATTTTTGCCAGCCGCTCCACTTTCTGGGTCAGAAATTCCAGGGAACCCATGGAAACTTTAACCGTCCCGTATGTCAGAACCGGCTCATTTTCCACACCATAGGTAATGGAATCCGGGATCAGATCATTCCGTTTTAAAGCCTGCGTCAGCGTCAGAAGCTGCTTTAGCCGCTTTGAACCGATCGGCAGCTTTTCATACTGCACTACTTTTTTACAGTCAATCCCAAGGATCTGCGGTGTATCCTCAATCACACGGTCAGACAATTCTGTCACAATCCCGTCTTTGTCGAAATAGACATTCTTATTGATCGAGGAGAGATACAGATATCCCATGATTCCTTTCTCATACACTTTGATATGCAGCGTCTGCGGATCTTTCAGGCTGATCTCCATCGTGTCCACAAACGGAACTTCACTGGTATTGACAAATTTATATTTCAGGAATACATACAGGGAATTCCAGGAATACTCATCGTTTAATACTGCTTTTTCAATCACTTTGGCATCGTAGAGTTTGTTTCCCTCCACCTCCACATTTTTTACTTTAAAAACAGTAAAAATAATCAGGACTGCCAGCGCAAGCACTATCAGGATTCCGAGTATTCCCTGCAGGATATTTTTTCTTTTTTTCTTTTTTCTTCGTTCTTCTTTAATCATGACAAACCTACTCGATCGTATCCAGACGGATGCCCTTCGACACGCTCAGCGCAAGCCCCATCTCTGCCATAAGGAATACAAGCGAGGTACCTCCGTAACTGATAAACGGCAGAATGACACCGGTATTCGGAATCGTATTGGTAACAACCGCAATATTTAAAACTACCTGAATCGCAATATGTGACATAATGCCCGTCACCAGAAGTGCCCCGTACAGATCCTTTGCATTATTGGCAATGACCATCATCCGCCAGAGCATCAGGACAAACAGAAGAATGACACAGACAGCTCCGAAAAGACCGAGTTCCTCACAGATAATGGAAAAAATCATATCATTCTGTGCCTCCGGCACATTGCCCAGCTTCTGCAGGCTCTGTCCGAGTCCTTTTCCAAACAGCTTGCCGGATCCGATTGCATAGAGTGCCTGCATGGTCTGATATCCCTTATCTCCCGCTGTCTCCGGATGTTTCCATGCCTCCACACGGTCACTCCGGTAAGACGCGATATTGATAAATGCGAAAATAAACAGCACCCCCAGCACGGCAACCACAAAAAACTCTTTGTACTTCGGACTTGCCACAAACAGCATACAGACAGCAATCCCAAGAATGATAATCGCCGTACTCAGGTTGTTTACCGCGACAAACAAAACAAGCGGCACCAGACGGATTCCTACTTTTGCCATGCTTGAAACCTTATCCAGCTGCTTGGGAATACGCTCGATCAGCATCGCCAGATAAATAATGATGGCAATCTTTGCAAGCTCCGATGGCTGAAAGCCGATCGGTCCGACCTGAATCCAGCGGGACTGTCCGTGGGAGCTTCGCGTCAGCCCCGGTACCTTTGCCAGAACGACAAGGCAAAACCCCAAGGCTCCCCAGTATGCCAGCCTTCCGAATTTTCTCCACACATGATAATCCTTCTTTGCAAAATAGAACATAAAAACAAGACCGATTGCGATATTTCGCGCCTGCAGTTTCAGATAATGTGCACTGTCCCCATATTTATTTGCTGATGTATACGAACTGGAACTGTAAAGCATCACCAGTCCAAAACACAATAGGAAAATAATGATAAACAACAGATTATAGTCAAAATATGTTGTTTTCTTTTCCCCACGTCTCCGTTTCGGCACGACTCACTACTCCTCTAATCCACGAACGATTTCTTTGAATATCCGTCCACGCTCCTCATAGTTCGGGAACATGCCCCAGCTGGCACATGCCGGTGAAAGCAGAACCGCATCCCCGGATACTGCATGGTCATAGCAGTAACGGATCGCTTCCTCAAAGGTCTCACAGCGCACGGTATCCATAAAACCATGCTTATGCGCACACACTTCAATCTTCTCTGCTGTCTGTCCGATCAGCACCAGTTTTTTTACTTTTCCGTCAAATGCATCAATCCACTCATCGTATGTGGACTGCTTATCATAACCGCCTCCGATCAGAAGCGTTGGACGGTTCATCGCACGGATTCCCTGAATGGCGGCATCCGGGTTGGTTCCCTTGGAATCGTTGTAAAAACGGACACCTCTCTTTTCGGTCACATACTCGATCCGGTGTTCTACTGCCTGGAAACGCTTCAGCACCTCCACGATTTTCTCCATCGGCACTCCGAAATTCACACTCATGGCAGTTGCGGCCATGACATTTTCATAGTTATGTCGTCCCAGCAGATTCAGATCATTGACATTGATCACCTTCTCGGTGTTTCCGTCATGCGCATAAAAGATTTCCTCTCCGTCGAGATAAAATCCTTCAGCAAGTTTTCTTGCACTGCTGAACCAGACCACATGCACCGGTGCGCTCTCTCCGAATGCCCGAAGCACCTCATCCTCATAATTGAGTACACACACCTCATCGTTTGTCTGGTTGGTGGTAATCGCCTCTTTGGTCCGGATATAACACTCCATGGTATGATGGCGGTTCAGATGATCCGGCGTAATATTTAAGATTGCGGATATTTGTGGATGGAACTCATGAATGGTTTCCAGCTGGAAACTGCTGATCTCTGCGACGGTTACGGTTTCATCCGTCATTGTGGCAGCCTCGGAAGTATACGGAATTCCGATATTTCCAACCACGCGCACATCCTTGAAATAATTTTTCATGATTTCTCCGGTCAATGCTGTCGTAGTGGTCTTTCCGTTTGTTCCGGTGATTGCAATCAGTCTGCCTTTTGCGAAGGAATATGCAAGTTCAATCTCGCCCCAGATGCAGACGTTCTGTGCACGCATCCGCTCTACGACCGGCAGATCCGTCGGGACGCCCGGACTTAAGACTGCTACATCAAATGCGCGCAGCTGCTCATCCGTCAGCTCTCCCAAAAGCACCGGCATTCCTTTCAGTTTCGGTGCCTTTTCATATAACTTTTCTACATCCAGATCTTTGTTTCCATCATAGAGAACAGTTTCAATTTTTTTATCCAATAACAGTTCTGACGCAGCAATGCCGCTCTTTCCGGCTCCCACAACCAGAACCTTTTTTCCTTCAAGTTTCATTACGATCAACCTCCATCTTTGCGTATAATTACGATTATAAGGTATTTACTGCTCCAATTCAAGGTAAGGCAGTATGTTTTCGAAAATTTCCTTTGCCACAGGAGCCGCAATGGTACCGCCATAATAAATGCCGGAAGGGTTCCTTATGATCACAAGTACCAGAACTTTCGGATCATCCGCCGGTGCAAACCCCAGAAACGAGGAGATGTACTTATGTGCGGAACGGGGCAGGGTCTGTGAAGTGGCTGTTTTTCCGCCAATCTCATACCCCTCAATATATGCTTTGTTTCCGCCTCCCTCGGATACCACTTTTTCCAGCAAAAACCGCATTTTTTCCGACGTTTCCTCCCTGCAGATTCCCTCCTTCACCGGAAAATCAAACGTTTTTATTACTTTTTTGTCTCCATTCTCCACCTGCATTCCGACGTGCGGTGTCACGCGGTTTCCTCCATTAATAATAGAAGAAACGGTGGTTGCCAGCTGGATCGGTGTGATTTGAAATGACTGTCCGAATGAGATGGTTGCCAGTTCCACAAGCCCGATCTTTTCCCGCTTGTGCATGATGGTCGAAGCCTCTCCCGGCAGGTCAATCCCCGTTTTATGTAACAGACCGAACTGCTCAAAATAGTCATAAAAGTGATCGGCACCGATCCGAAGTCCCACATTGATAAACACGGGATTGCAGGAATTTTCGATTCCTTCCACAAAGCTTTCCGCTCCATGCCCGGTCGTTTTGTGACAGCGAATCCTGCGGTCCTCCACCACGATATATCCCGGACAGTGAAACCGGTCTTCCAAAGAAACCACACCTTCTTCCAGTGCCGCTGCCGCGGTGATCACCTTAAATGTTGATCCGGGCTCATAGGTATCATTGATACACTGGTTTCGCCACATCCGGTTACAGTATTCCTGCTCCTTTTTGGTACCCTCATACTCCTTATACTCCTCAATCAGCTGAAACGGCTCATTCAGATGAAATTCCGGATAATCCACCATTGCCATGACGGCTCCGTCGGAAGGATTCATCACAATAATACTGACAGAATCCGCTTCTTTCTGAATATATGCTTTATTTGCCGCCTGCATGGCAAACATCTGAATATTTGCATCCAATGATGTGCGCAGATTATTTCCGGCAACAGGTTCTTTGCGTTCCTCTCCGATATTGTCAACTTCCACACCACGGGCATCCGTTGTCGTCAGAATCAGACCATCGGTTCCCTCCAGATATTTGTCGTACACACTTTCCAGTCCGATAATTCCCTGGTTATCCCCGCCGGTAAACCCCAGCACTTTTGAGGCAAGCGTATCGTATGGATAATTCCGTTTATAATCCTCATCCACTTTCACCCCTGCATAGCCATAGGCAAGAATCCGGTTTCCGGTTTCCTTATCGACATTACTTTTGATCTTTTCCAGAGATGAATATTTTTCTACCCGCTTACGGATCTTTTCTTCTGGAATTCCAAGCTCCTTTACGAGCATGGCAATGACCGCTTCCGATTCCTTTATCTGGTTATGTATGACAGAAATGGTGCAGACTGATTTGTTATCTGCCAGTACTACACCATTTCGATCCAGAATTTTGCCTCTGGCGGCTTTTATTTTTCTTTCTCTCTGCTGCAGATCTTTTGCCTGCGTCTCATAATATTTTCCCTCAAAAAGCATAAGATAGACCAGACGCCCGCACAAAACCATCGACATCAGAACAACAGAAAAGAATATGATACATATTTTTCTGCGGTGATAGGTTTTATTCCACTCCATGAAAAGCACCACGATCCTTTTCTTAAAGCATATGCACTGCAGAGCCTTTCTAAGAACTCTCTGTCTTTAGTTCTTCTTTTTCTTTTCATTTCTGGACTTGGTTCCGTTATGCTTTCCGGTATACTGTGAGCTGTCTTTTGACCCGGTAACATCATAGCCCTTGTTTACACCGGTCTTCTTTTCATCCGGATAAATATTCATATACGGAAGAACTTCTTCTAAGATCTCACGCGCAATGTTCTGCGCAAACACGCTGTGCGGCTGGTCTGCCACATTTGGTTCATTCACAACCACATAGATCAGTACCTGCGGATTGTCGTATGGGGCAAATCCCATAAATGAAACAAGATATTTTCCGTTTCCACGCGGAAACTTCTGTGCGGTTCCTGTTTTACCGCCCATAGAATATCCATCCACTTTTGCCGTATTTCCCGTACCTTCCTTTACGACACTCTGCAGATAATCCCGGATTTTATCGCTGGTACTCTGGGAAATGGTCTGTTTCACAGCTTTCGGTTCCACCGTGGAAATCGTATTTCCTGTCGAATCCGTGATTTTGGTTACCAGATGCGGCTGATAATAAGTTCCACCATTGATCAGTGACGCAAATCCACTCACCATCTGGACCATCGTACAGTTATAGTTCTGTCCGAATGCATTGGTTGCCAGATCGATCGGTTTCATATCTTCCACCTGATACATCAAAGATGCGGTATTTGCCTCTCCCGGCAGATCAATTCCCGTTTTCTGTCCAAATCCATAGATGGACTGGTACTCTGTAAAATGATTCTTTCCGATTTTGTATGACATCTGCATGATGGCATCATTACAGGAATCCATAAGTGTCTTCCGGACGGTTTCTATTCCATGTCCGTAGCGCGCCACGCAGCGCACCTTCTGTCCATTAAAATCCTCGTACCCATCACAGTCAAATGTCATTTTATCTTTGATTGTTCCGGTTTCAAGTCCACACGCAACCGTAAAAGGTTTCTGTACAGATCCCGGCTCATACGTTGAGGATACACAAAAATTCTGCCATATCTCATTGAGCGCATCCATTTTGTCATCCTCAGACATGCGCTTGATCTGTTTTTTGGTGTACCATTTTCCCAGATCCCTCGGGTTATTCAGATCCACATTCGGATAATCTGCCATGGCAAGGATTTCTCCGTTGTTTGGATTCATGACAATCGCTGCCGTATTGATACTTCCGGTTCCTTTATAATAGTTGTCCCGGTATTTTTCATTCCAGTCTTTGATTTTTTCTTCAACGATGGACTGGATATTTGCGTCGATGGATGTCACCAGCG
>OKRV01001376.1_pt1 | contig 14828 bp, 10 predicted proteins | sample 1601201 | NCBI WGS metagenome assembly OKRV01 (sample SAMEA3541540, study PRJEB24748) | human gut metagenome | biome: human gut; feature: human-associated habitat; material: faeces | place: China | collected 2012 | reverse complement strand
ATTAGCACTCACCTCTTGACAGTGCTAACAAAAAGATGTAATGTTATATTGCAAATAGAACAAGAGCAAAAAGGAGGTTGTCTATATGAATATAAATAAATTTACACAAAAATCACTGCAGGCTGTACAGAACTGTGAACGTATTGCAATGGACTATGGCAACCAGGAGATTGCACAGGAGCATCTGCTCTATGCATTGCTGACACAGGATGACAGTTTGATTGCGAAATTGATGGAAAAGATGGGGCTGGATAAGAATCTCATCATTAACAGAGTAGAAGAAGCCATTCAGAAACGGCCAAAAGTTCAAGGCGGACAGCAGTATGTCGGACAGGATCTGAATAAAGCATTGATTCATGGTGAAGATGAAGCCAAAGCAATGGGAGATGAATATGTATCGGTAGAGCATCTCTTCCTTTCTATTATGAAATATGCAGGCAAAGAAGTAAAAGCACTTTTCCGTGAGATGGGCATTTCAAGAGAAGGATTCTTACAGGCACTTTCAACCGTCAGAGGTAATCAGAAAGTGACCAGTGATAACCCGGAAGATACCTATGATACATTGAATAAATATGGTACAGATCTGGTAGAAAGAGCAAGAGAACAGAAAATGGATCCGGTTATCGGACGTGATTCCGAGATCCGGAATGTGATTAGAATCCTTTCCCGTAAGACAAAGAATAATCCGGTCCTCATCGGAGAACCTGGTGTAGGTAAGACTGCCGTTGTCGAAGGGCTTGCACAGCGTATCGTGCGCGGTGATGTACCGGAAGGCTTGAAAGAGAAGACAATCTTCTCCCTGGATATGGGAGCGCTGGTAGCCGGTGCAAAATATCGTGGTGAATTCGAAGAACGTCTGAAAGCAGTACTGGAAGAAGTGAAGAACAGTGACGGAAGGATCATCCTGTTCATTGATGAATTACACACAATTGTCGGAGCAGGTAAGACAGACGGAGCTATGGATGCCGGTAATATGTTAAAACCTATGCTGGCAAGAGGAGAATTGCACTGTATCGGCGCAACGACACTGGATGAATACCGTCAGTATATTGAAAAAGATGCAGCTCTTGAGAGACGTTTCCAGCCGGTTATGGTAGAAGAACCAACCGTTGAAGATACCATTTCAATCCTTCGTGGACTGAAAGAGCGTTATGAAGTGTTCCACGGTGTAAAGATTACAGACGGTGCATTGGTAGCAGCTGCAACCTTATCTGATCGTTATATTTCTGACCGTTTTCTTCCGGATAAGGCCATCGACCTTGTAGATGAGGCATGTGCACTGGTTAAAACAGAACTGGATTCTATGCCGGCAGAGATGGATGAATTGAATCGTAAGATTATGCAGATGGAGATTGAGGAAGCCGCACTTAAGAAGGAAGATGACAGATTAAGCAAAGAACGTCTGGAAGAATTACAGAAAGAACTTGCCGAGATGCGAGAAGACTTCAAAGCAAGAAAAGCAAGATGGGAGAATGAGAAAGCTTCCGTTGAGAAAGTCTCCAAATTAAGAGAAGAGATCGAATCTGTAAACAGTGAGATCCAGATTGCCCAGAGAAATTATGATTTAAATAAAGCAGCCGAATTACAGTATGGTCGCCTGCCAGAATTGAAGAAACAGTTAGAAGAGGAAGAAGAACGCGTAGCGAAAGAAGACCGTTCTATGGTCAGAGAATCCGTCACAGAAGATGAAATCGCCAAGATCATTTCCCGTTGGACAGGAATTCCAGTAGCGAAACTTACTGAAAGTGAGAGAAATAAGACCTTACATCTTGATAAGATCCTTCATGAAAGAGTTGTTGGACAGGATGAAGCAGTGGAACTTGTTACAGAATCCATTATCCGTTCCAAAGCCGGAATCAAGGACCCAAGCAAACCAATCGGTTCTTTCTTATTCCTTGGACCAACAGGTGTAGGTAAGACAGAACTTGCTAAAGCACTGGCAGAAAGCTTATTTGATAACGAGCAGAATATCGTGCGAATCGATATGAGTGAATATATGGAGAAACACTCCGTGGCAAGACTGATCGGAGCGCCTCCGGGATATGTTGGATATGATGAAGGCGGTCAGCTGACGGAGGCAGTCCGTAGAAAACCGTATTCGGTTGTCCTGTTCGATGAGGTCGAGAAAGCACATCCGGATGTATTCAATGTATTATTACAGGTGCTGGATGACGGACGTATCACGGACTCACAGGGAAGAACCGTTGACTTCAAGAATACGATCATCATCATGACATCGAACCTCGGATCAGCACATCTGCTGGAGGGCATTGATGAGAATGGTGATATCAATCCGGCTTGTGAGGAAGCGGTCATGAATGAACTTCGTGGACATTTCAGACCGGAGTTTTTGAACCGTCTCGATGAGATCATCATGTTCAAGCCTCTGACAAAAGACAACATCGGCAATATCATCAATCTGCTGATGAACGATCTGAACAAACGTCTTGCTGACCGTGAGATTACGGTAGAACTTTCAGACAGTGCAAGACAGTTCATTGTTGATCACGGATATGATCCGATCTATGGTGCAAGACCTCTGAAACGTTTCTTACAGAAACACGTAGAGACATTGTCTGCAAAGCTGATCCTTGCGGATGAGGTGAGAGAGGGAGATACCATTCTGATCGATACCGAGGGAGATAAGCTTACAGCAAAAGTAAAATAAGGTATAAAATAAGAATGCGGCTGCCACACGGGACATTTTGTGTGGCAGCCGCATTTTGCATGTTTTCAACTGTGAAGTAAAGCTGAAAAAAGAGAGTTTCGAAGCTATGTTACTTCTGCAAAAACGCGAGAAGCTTTCCAGACTGTGTTTTGTAATCGAAAACACCCAGATCATAAAGTTTTTGTTCAAGCGCCGCATCTTTGGAAAAAGTGCCGAGGTTTAAATGTTTACTTGGTGCGAAAACAAAAGCTTTTCCTTCTTTTTCCAGTTTGGCGGTAAGGTCAATGGACGCCTGATAATTGATGTGGCGATGGTCGATCCCTTCTATGGTCTTTGGGTATTTGTGAAGCATCCGTTTATAAATCGGGCGATGGGCTTCCGGCTGTTTTACAAAGTCCCTTGGATTGGATAAAATCACAACAAGTTTGTCGCAGCCATCATCTAAAGCGTGCTGCACCGGAATAGAATCCGCAACGCCGCCATCATAGTAGTAATGGTGATTAACCTGAACCGGACGACAGAATCCCGGCAGGGCGCAGGTTGCCATGAGTGTGCGGTAATCGTCGCGCACAATATCGTATTTGGAAAAGTAAGTGGCTGTTCCGGTGACGGCATCCGTGGCAGGCATATAAAATTCTGCTGGATTTTTCATGATTGCATCGTAATCAATCGGGTCTTTGCCGTCAGAATTGGTCAGTGTTCCGTAAATGTATTGCAGACCGAACAGACTCCCGGTTCGAATCAGACTGTGTACACTTAAATACCGGGGATCACTTAAATGTTCCGTATAAAAACGGAGATTTCTTCCACGTTGTCCTGCAAGATAGGACAGCGTGTTTGCTGCACCCGCAGATACACCGATACAGTAGTCAAACTGAATATGGTCATCTAAAAATTTATCTAAAATTCCGGCGCTGTAGGCACATTTCATGCCACCGCCTTCTACAACAAGTCCTATTTTCATAATTCACACGTATCATCCAATTTTTTAGATGATAATTGGATATTTCCTTTCTTCCAATCATAACTTCGTTAAAATTTTATCACATTTGAAACAATTTATAAATACCAAAAAACTCGGCAAAAAACAATCATGATGCGCTCTTGCGTGATGAGACAGAAAATTATATAATAACAGACAGGTATGTTTTTATTTCCGGCAGGAGGCCCGGAATAAGAACGATGGCAGTATAGAAATAAGGAGATATTTTTAATATGGAAAATAAGAAACCAAAAATCATTTTAACAGGCGACAGACCAACAGGAAAGCTTCATGTCGGACATTATGTCGGCTCTTTAAAAAGAAGAGTGGAATTACAGAATTCCGGGGAATTTGATAAGATTTTCATTATGATCGCAGACGCGCAGGCACTCACTGATAATGCGGACAACCCGGCAAAAATCCGTGATAATATCATGGAAGTTGCATTGGATTATTTATCCGTAGGGATCGATCCTGCAAAATCCAATATTTTCATCCAGTCTCATGTGGCAGAACTGACAGAACTGACTTTCTACTATATGAATCTGGTGACAGTATCCCGTCTGCAGCGCAATCCAACGGTAAAAGCAGAGATTCAGATGCGTAATTTTGAGACAAGTATCCCGATGGGATTTTTCAACTATCCGATCAGCCAGGCGGCCGATATCACTGCATTTAAGGCAACGACTGTTCCGGTTGGGGAAGATCAGCTTCCAATGTTAGAGCAGACGAAGGAGATCGTGCACAAATTCAATGCAGTGTATGGAGAGACTTTAGTGGATCCTGAAATCCTGCTTCCATCGAATAAAGCATGCTTGAGACTTCCGGGTATTGACGGAAAAGCAAAGATGAGCAAATCCTTAGGCAACTGTATTTATCTGTCAGAATCCGAGGCAGATGTGAAGAAAAAAGTCATGTCCATGTTTACAGATCCGGATCATATCCGTATCGAAGATCCGGGAAAACTCGAAGGAAATACCGTATTTACTTATCTGGATGCGTTCAGCAACGAAGGACATTTTGCAGAGTACTTACCTGAATATGCAAATCTGGATGAGTTAAAAGATCACTATAAACGCGGTGGATTAGGCGATGTCAAAGTGAAGAAGTTTTTAAATAACGTTCTTCAGGAAGAATTAAGCCCAATCCGCGCAAGAAGAGCCGAGTATGAGAAGAACATCGAAGGTGTTTATGAGATTTTGAAAAAAGGCAGCGAAGTGGCAGCAGAGACAGCAGCTCAGACATTAAGTGAAGTCAAAGCGGCCATGAAGATCAATTACTTTGATGATCCGGCTTTTCTGGAAGAGCAGATTCAAAAATTTAACGAATAGGAAGAAAGAAAATGGCATTTACCCATCTCCATGTGCATACCGAGTTTTCCCTTCTGGATGGCTCGAATAAAATAAAAGAATATGTTGCAAGAGTGAAAGAGCTTGGCATGAACAGTGCAGCGATCACAGACCATGGAGTGATGTTTGGTGTCATTGACTTTTACAAGGCTGCGAAGGCAGCAGGTATCAATCCAATCCTTGGCTGTGAGGTGTACGTGGCACCGAACTCCCGATTTGACAGAGAGGCAGCGTATGGGGAGGATCGTTATTATCATCTGGTGCTGTTAGCTGAGAATAATGAGGGCTATCAGAACCTGATGAAAATTGTATCCAAAGGGTTTGTGGATGGGTATTATTACAAACCCCGTGTGGATATGGAAGTATTACAGCAGTATCACAGTGGAATCATTGCGCTGAGTGCGTGCCTTGCGGGAGAGGTACAGCGCTATCTTGTAAAAGGACTTTATGATGAGGCAAAAAAAGTTGCCGAAAAGTATGAAAACTGCTTTGGAAAAGGAAACTTTTTCCTGGAATTACAGGATCATGGAATCCCGGAGCAGCAGATGGTCAATCCACAGCTTGTGCGGATGAGCCAGGAGACAGGCATTGAACTGGTTGCGACAAACGACGTACATTACACCTACGCGGAAGATGCGGAGGCACACGATATCCTGCTCTGTATCCAGACCGGAAAGAAATTGTCTGATGAGAACCGTATGCGCTACGAGGGCGGCCAGTATTATGTGAAGTCAGAGGAAGAGATGCGGAAGCTTTTTTCCTTTGCAAGTCAGGCAATCGACAACACACAAAAGATCGCAGACCGCTGTCATGTGGAGATTGAGTTCGGTGTGACAAAACTGCCACATTTCGAGGTGCCGGAAGGTTACGATTCGTGGACTTATCTGAATAAGCTGTGTCATGAGGGACTGGTAAAGCGTTACCCGGACCGCCATGAGGAACTGCTTCCGAAGCTTGATTATGAGCTTAATGTCATCCGGAAAATGGGATATGTTGATTATTTTTTGATCGTATGGGATTTTATCAATTATGCGAGAACCCATGGGATTCCGGTAGGCCCGGGGCGTGGAAGTGCCGCAGGAAGCCTTGTTTCTTATACCACAGGTATCACGAACATTGATCCGATCAAGTATAATCTGCTGTTTGAGCGTTTCTTAAATCCGGAGCGAGTTACCATGCCCGATATCGATATCGATTTCTGTTATGAGAGACGAAGCGAAGTGATCGATTATGTCGTGAAAAAATATGGCAAGGATTGTGTTTCACAGATCGTGACATTCGGTACGCTGGCAGCAAAAGGTGTGATCCGTGATGTGGGGCGGGTGATGGATCTGCCATATAGTTTTTGTGATACTATTGCAAAGATGATCCCAAATGAACTGAATATTACGATTGAAAAAGCACTGCAGATGAATCCGGAGCTCCGCGGCATGTACGAATCGGACGAGAATGTACGTACACTGATCGATATGTCAAAACGTTTAGAGGGACTGCCACGGCATACTTCTATGCATGCAGCGGGCGTTGTGATCTCACAGAAAGCGATGGATGAGTATGTTCCACTGTCGAGGGCGTCCGACGGAACAATCACGACACAGTTTATCATGACGACCATCGAGGAACTTGGACTTTTGAAAATGGACTTCCTTGGCCTTAGAACGTTGACGGTCATCAAGGATGCCGCAGATCTCGTATATAAGAACCATGGAATCAAAATCGATGTCAATCACATCGATTATAATGATCATACCAATCCGGATGCAGTTCTTATCGACTACAATGATAAAAAAGTATTAGACTACATCGGAACCGGAAGAACCGAGGGTGTGTTCCAGCTTGAAAGTGCCGGAATGAAAAACTTCATGAAGGAGTTAAAACCGCAGAGCTTAGAGGATGTCATCGCCGGAATTTCCCTGTATCGTCCTGGACCAATGGACTTTATTCCAAAGTATATCAAAGGAAAAAATGAGCGCGACAGTATTACTTACGAATGCAAAGAATTAGAACCGATCTTAGAGCCGACCTATGGCTGTATCGTTTATCAGGAGCAGGTGATGCAGATCGTGCAGGAACTTGCCGGATACACGATGGGACAGGCGGACAATATCCGTCGTGCCATGAGTAAAAAGAAACAGTATGTCATTGATGCAGAGCGTCAGAACTTTGTTTACGGCAACGAGGAACAGGGAATCAAAGGCTGTATTGCAAACGGTATCAGCGAGCAGGCAGCGAATAAGATCTACGATTCCATGGTGGATTTTGCAAAATATGCATTTAATAAATCACATGCAGCGGCTTATGCAGTGGTTTCCTACCAGACAGCGTATTTTAAATATTACTATCCGGTAGAATTTATGGCAGCGCTGATGACATCTGTGATCGATAATACCAGAAAAGTTTCCGAGTATATTTTTACCTGCCGCCAGATGGGAATCAAAGTGCTTCCACCGGACGTAAACGAAGGGGAAGGTGTCTTTACCGCAGTTGGAGATAACATCCGCTATGGTCTGTATGCAATCAAGAGCATCGGAAGACCGGTCGTGGATCTGATCTTACAGGAGCGCACAGAGAATGGAACATATAAGACTCTGCAAAGCTTTCTGGAGCGTGTTTCCTGCCGGGAAGTCAACAAACGTGCGGTGGAAAACCTGATCAAAGCGGGGGCGTTAGACGGCCTTGACGGAAACAGACAGCAGATGATCACTGTTTTTTCCACAATCATGGACAACCTTGCCTCGGAGAAGAAAAAGAGCATGTCCGGTCAGATGACACTCTTTGATCTTGTGCCGGAGGAAGAAAAACAGGACTATGAGATCCGTCTTCCGCAGCTTGAGGAATACAGTAAGGAAATCAAGCTTGGTTTTGAAAAAGAGGTGCTCGGCATTTATCTGACGGGACATCCGCTGGAGGAATATGAGGAACGCTGGCGCAAGAATATTTCGGCGGTCACAACGGATTTTGTCCTGGATGAAGAGACAAATGAGGTGAAGGTAAAGGATAACCAGAAAGTCACAGTCGGCGGAATGATCACAGAAAAGACGATCAAGTACACGAAAAACAATAAAGTCATGGCATTTCTCACATTAGAAGACCTCGTCGGAACTGTGGAAGTGATTGTATTCCCGAACAGCTATGAGAAGTACAGTTCCTTATTAAATGAGGATGAGAAGGTATTTATCACCGGACGTGCCAATGTAGAGGAAGATAAAAATGGAAAGATCATCTGTGAGCAGATCACTTCTTTTGACAGTGTAAAAAGGGAACTCTGGCTTCAGTTTTCCACGAAGGAAGAGTTTGAGGCGAAGGAGCAGGAACTTTATGGAAAGCTTCATGATTCGGATGGAAGAGATTCGGTTGTCATTTACATTTCATCCATAAAAGCAATGAAACGACTGCCAAATAACTACAATATCTGCATAAATCAGGAGATTGTGAACAATTTGACGAACTTTCTGGGTGAAAATAATGTAAAAGTTGTAGAAAAGAGCATTGAAAAGAGAGCGTAAAGATATTAAAATAGTGTAGATTAGATAAATAAATATCTGTAAATGGGTAAACAGATATTCAATGGGTATATTTATTTTTAGGAGGGAACTTATAAAATGGCAAAAGAGATCAAGACAATCGGTGTACTTACCAGTGGCGGAGATGCACCTGGAATGAACGCAGCAATTCGTGCAGTTGTAAGAGAGGCAATTGTAAAAGGATTAAAGGTAAAAGGAATTAAGAGAGGATACGCAGGACTTCTTCAGGAAGAAATCGTAGATATGGAAGCAAAGGACGTATCTGATATTATAGAGCGTGGTGGTACGATTTTACAGACAGCACGCTGTATGGAGTTTACAACACCGGAAGGTCAGCAGAAAGGTGCTGAGATCTGTAAGAAACATGGTATCGATGGAATCATCGTAATCGGTGGTGACGGATCTTTCAAGGGTGCCCAGAAGTTGGCAGCACTTGGAATCAATACGATCGGTCTTCCGGGAACCATAGACTTAGATATCGCATGTACTGAGTACACCATCGGATTTGATACCGCTGTCAATACAGCAATGGAGGCAATTGATAAAGTACGTGATACCTCTACTTCCCATGAGAGATGTTCTATCATCGAGGTTATGGGACGTGGCGCCGGATACATCGCTTTATGGTGTGGTATCGCAAACGGAGCAGAGGATATCCTGTTACCGGAAAAATATGATTACGACGAGCAGAAGTTAGTAAATAACATCATCGAAAAACGTAAACATGGCAAGAAACATCATATCATCGTAAATGCCGAGGGTATCGGACATTCTGCAAGCATGGCAAAACGTATTGAGGCAGCTACCGGTATTGAGACACGTGCTACCATCTTAGGACATATGCAGCGTGGTGGTTCTCCGACAGCAAAAGACCGTGTATATGCTTCAACCATGGGAGCACTTGCAGTAGACCTTCTGTGTGAGGGAAAGACAAACCGTGTCGTTGGATATCGTCATGGCGCTTTTGTTGATTTTGATATTGATGAGGCTCTTGCAATGAAGAAAGAGATTCCAGAGTACGAATATCAGATCGCTAAGAACTTATCCATCTAATTTGGAATCATTACGAAATACAGGAAAGAATTTAAAACTCCACGGATTTTGGTTCGTGGAGTTTTTATGACATATAAGAAAAAGATTTGTTTGGAGAAAAGTATGATCACAAGTACAAGCAATCAGCAGATGAAGAATCTGATGCTTCTGATGAAAAAGGCAAAAGCGAGAAACGAACAGGAACTCTTTGTCGTAGAGGGACGGAAAATGTTTCAGGAAGTCCCAAAAGAGTGGTTAAAACAGGTGTATGTGTCGGAGAGTTTTTTTGCAGAGAATGATAAAATGCTTGCAGGCTATACCTATGAGATCGTATCAGATTCTGTATTCAAAGCGGTATCAGATACGCAGACACCGCAGGGGATTCTCTGTCTGGTCAGAAAGCCACAGTATCGTCTGGAAGAACTGTTAAAAGGGGCAGACACGCATCTTCTGATTTTAGAGAGCATCCAGGACCCGGGAAATCTTGGGACGATGCTGCGCACCGGAGAGGGCGCAGGAATCAGCGGTGTGGTCATGAATCATACAACCGTCGATCTTTTCAATCCGAAAACAATCCGTTCAACGATGGGAAGTATTTACCGCATGCCATTTTTTGTGACCAGAGATCTGGCAGAGACCATCTGTGAACTGAAAAATGCAGGGGTAAAAACGTATGCTGCCCATCTGAAAGGAAAGATGCAGTACGATGAGCCGGACTATACAGGAGCCACTGCCTTTATGATCGGAAATGAGGGAAACGGTCTGTCGGATGAAATCGCTGATCTTGCGGATACTTATATTAAAATTCCAATGTGTGGACAGGTGGAATCTTTAAATGCTGCCATTTCAGCATCGCTTTTGATGTATGAGACAAACCGGCAGCGGCGGATAAGAAGTATGTCGCAGGATAGAATGAGTAATATTAGGAAAGTGGAAGAATGAGAATCTGGTTTAAAATGATGAAAGACAATCATCTGCTTCGGGATACAACCATCACAGACGAATCGGATGATACACGTACCCATAAAATTTTCAGGGCAATCGATGAAGTGTGCTATGCATTTGATCTTGGAAAACCAATCTGGCTCGATGTCAATGTTGCTGAATTCAAACGCCATGCAAAGACAAGATTTACCCAGGACAGTTTCATTGAGTCGATCGATTTTGATTTTCTGGAGATGCATGTGATCGAGGAAGATTAACGGAAGAAGCTGGATGGAAGAAATGCATGCATTCGAAGAAGATTAACGGAATAGATATGTGTATAGGAGATGTAGGAGGAGCGTTGCCGTGATAGAAGGGGATATCAGACGGGAAAAAATCATTGAAATAATGTCAAACCAAAAAGAACCGGTCAGTGGTTCAGACCTTGCAAAAAAATTCGGCGTGAGCCGTCAGGTGATCGTGCAGGATATTGCTCTTTTGCGTGCTACCAATAAGAATATTTTAAGCACAAACAAAGGTTATTTCCTTTACAATCCGGGAAAAGGTCCGCAGAAGCCAAAGAGAAGCTTTTGTGTGCAGCACACGACAGAGCAGATGCAGGATGAATTATACACGATCGTAGATTACGGCGGAAAGGTGTTAGACGCTGTGGTGGAGCATGACATCTATGGTCAGATCACGGTGGATCTGATGCTCTGCAACCGCATGGATGTGGATGAATTTATGGAGCGCATCAGAAAGAGCAAAAGCCAGCCGTTAAATGTGCTGACCGGTGGAAAACACTGGCACACAGTGGAGGCAGATACGGAACCGATGCTACAGGTCATCGGTGAGAAGCTGCGTGAGAAAGGATACCTTCAGGAATAGAAAAAGGAATAGAAAAAACAGTAAAGTTTTGAAATAACTCCCCATATCATAGAAAAGTATGGTATACTTAAGGGAGCATGAGTGTTGATGGATAAAAGTTTTTTTCATGCACGGGGAATATATTGTTGGAGGAATATTATGGATAGACCATTTACCTTAAGTGAAGGGGTAGATAGTTGGAATACAATTATTTTTTTATACCGGTCAGCGTTGAAGGAGGTCAGTACCAAAGTTGAGATCTTAAATGATGAATTTCAGCAGGTACACCAGTACAACCCGATTGAATATATTAAGTCCAGAATCAAATCACCGGAGAGTATTGTCAAGAAGCTGAAACGATATGGATACGAGAGTTCCATTGACAATATGGTGGACTATATCAACGATATCGCAGGAATCCGCATTGTTTGTTCGTTTACGTCCGATATTTACAAGCTTGCGGAGATGATCGGTAAGCAGAATGATCTGACGGTGGTATCCGTGAAGGATTATATCAAGCATCCGAAAGAGAGCGGTTATAAGAGCTATCATATGTTAGTGACCGTACCGATTTTTTTGTCTGACCGGGTGGTTGATACCAAGGTTGAGATCCAGATACGGACGATGGCAATGGATTTCTGGGCAAGTTTAGAACACAAGATTTATTATAAGTTCGAGGGAAATGCACCACAATATATCAGCAGAGACTTAAGGGAATGTTCGGAGATCGTCTCTATGCTGGATGCCAAGATGCTGCAGCTGAATGAGGCGATCATCGAGGCACGTGCAGCGCAGGAGGAAGATACGGATGCAGTATAATTACAGTTTTGAAGCGGCTTCACTATTATTTATGTTATTAATATTCGTACATTTTATGGTAGTGTGGCAGTTTCCGACTGAAAAGACAAGGGTATTCCGTGCACTTTTGATCGTATGTATCGGAGAGAGTGCGTTTAATATTTTATCATCGATAGGACTGGCAAACGCTGGAGTCGTTCCGCAGATCGTGAACGAGATACTTGCGTTTGTCTTTTTTTCGTTTGAAGGCTTAAGCTCTTTGATGATCTATAAGTATATGGTCGTGATCAGTGAACTGGACCAGAGACAGAAAAAGCGGGCAGTTTCAGCTGCAATGATCCCTGCGGCATTCTTTTTTATTTTTCTGCTCTTAACACCGTTCATCGGGTTTTACTACTATTTTCAGGATGGAGTGTATCATCAGGGCAGAGGAGCAAATTTCGGATATTTTTATATCATGCTGTTTTTTGCATTGAATCTTGTTATGTCGATCGCAAGGCGGAAGATCATTAATGTGCGGGAGAAATACATCATCTATTTTTATACCGCAGCGGCATTGATTGCAATTTGGGTGCAGTATTACCACCGGGAGATCCTGCTGACCAGCCTTGGAAATTCGGTGATCGTCATAATGATCTATCTGTCGATGCAGAATCCAAACGATTATTTAGATACCGTGACAGGAATCGGAAATGAGGCGGCATTGGAGCTGCAGCTGAAGGACGAACTGATGCGGGATCAGGAAGGAACGATCATTATTATCAGAATCCGCCAGTATCAGCAGATGGGAATGCTGTTTGGGGCAGAAAACTGCAATATGCTCATGGCGGAGCTGGGACAGTATTTTTTCCATCTGGGTGGTAAGTTTCACGTATTCCGCAGTGATGCGGATACCTTTGTGGTCATGACAGACAAAGACCGGTATCAGGAGATGGTAAAGTCTGTTGAGGGGCGTTTTTCTGAGGAATGGAAGATAGAAGAAAACCATATTCTGCTGGATCACACCGTTATGATCATGCATTATCCGAAGGACTTTACGACAATCCCGGAATTTTTCGGAATCAAAAGTTACCTGTTGTCCGTTGCTTCCGGCAATGTGGGGAAAGAGCCTGTGATCGAGACGGACGAGCAGATGATCGAGGGATATTACAGACAGAATCAGATTGAAATGATCTTAGAGTGCGCACTCCGTGAGCGTTCGATTCAGGTGTACTACCAGCCGATCTATTCGCTTAAGGAAAAAAGAATTGTTTCCCTCGAAGCATTGGCACGTCTGTTTGACGGGGAACTTGGATATATTCCACCGGCTGAATTTATCCCGATCGCAGAAAAAAACGGTGACATCATACGTATCGGCGAGATCGTGTTAGAAGAGTGCTGTAAGTTTTTATCTAAACATGTATTATCGAATATGTCTCTTGGAATCCGCTCGATCCAGATCAATATTTCGGTGGCGCAGTGTATGCAGCAGAATCTGAAAGAGGCAATTCTGCCGATCCTGCAGAAGTACCATATCCCAACCTCCATGATCGTGCTGGAACTGACGGAGAGCACTGCAATCAATGCACCGGCGCTTATGGAACATCATATGAAAGAATTGGGAGATGCGGGGATCTCTTTTGCGATGGATGATTATGGAACCGGAAATGCAAACTGCTCTTATCTTATGCGGTTTCCGTTCCAGGAAGTGAAGATGGACAGAGACATGACATTGGCATATTTTAATAATGAGACAGCCAGAATTGTCATTGAAAATGAGATCAGGACGATGCAGAAGCTTGGCATCCCAATGGTTGTCGAGGGAGTGGAAAAGTTAGAGCAGAGTGAGGAGATGGAGCGCCTTGGCGTGGAATATATCCAGGGGTATTATTATGGAAAACCATTGCCGGAAATGGAATGTCTGCGGTATATCCGCAACTTCAATTCGGCGCCGGAAGATTATGGAAGGTAAAAGATAAGTTTTATGAATATTATCAGTGTAACAGATATCACGAAGACATATACAGAGAGGAAGCTTTTTGAGAAAGCGTCTTTCTATTTGCAGGAAAGAGAAAAAGTGGGTGTGATCGGTATCAACGGAACCGGAAAATCAACTCTGTTAAAAATTGCAGCGGGCATTGAAGAACCGGATGAAGGACAGGTGATCCGTGCAAACCATATCGTGGTGCGTTATCTGCCGCAAAATCCGGTATTTGATCCGGAATTGTCAGTGATTGATACGGTGTTGGCGCAAAGTAGTCAGAATTTTGTCGGAGGAACATCAGAGCAAAATCAAAATGCAGGAAATCATGCAGAACATGTGGAACATTGGAATTTAGAGAGTGATGCAAAGGCAATGATGACAAAGCTTGGCATTACGAATTTTGAACAGAAGGCAGGGGAACTCTCTGGGGGACAGCGCAAACGTCTTGCGCTTGTGGCAGCACTTTTAGTGCCGTGCGATGTGCTGATCTTAGACGAGCCGACCAACCATCTGGATTCCGCTATGGCAGACTGGCTGGAAGATTTCCTGAAAAAGTGGCGCGGGGCACTTATTATGGTAACCCATGACCGCTACTTTTTAGACAGTGTCTGCAACCGGATCGTGGAGGTGGATAAAGGTTCCATCTACAGCTATGATGCGAATTACTCCGGGTATCTGGAACTTAAGGCAGAGCGCGAGGAGATGCAGCAGGCGAGTGAGC
>OKRV01001358.1_pt1 | contig 14946 bp, 10 predicted proteins | sample 1601201 | NCBI WGS metagenome assembly OKRV01 (sample SAMEA3541540, study PRJEB24748) | human gut metagenome | biome: human gut; feature: human-associated habitat; material: faeces | place: China | collected 2012 | reverse complement strand
GCATCCAGGTCAAGATCTTCCCCAACGGCCAGCTCGGCAGCGAAAACGAGAACCTGGAGCAGCTGCAGGCAGGCGTTATCGCCATGACCAAGGTTTCTGCCCCCGGTCTGGCAACGTACAACGAAGCCTACAACGCATTCGGCCTGCCTTACATCTTTAATGATACCGAGGATTTCTACCATGTCATGGACTCCCAGCAGATGCAGGATTTCTTCCTCTCTACCGGCGATGACGGCTTTGTTACCCTGACCTATTACACCTCCGGCGCCCGCTCTTTCTACACCAAAGACAGAGCCATCCGCACCCCGGCTGACCTGAAGGGCCTGAAGATCCGCGTGCAGGACATGAAGTCCCAGACCGATATGATGAGCTATCTGGGCGGCATTCCCGTTGCCATGTCTTACGGCGATGTGTATACCTCCCTGCAGACCGGCATCATTGACGGCACCGAAAACAACGAAACCGCACTGACCACCGGCAAGCACGGCGAAGTGTGCAAGGTCTACTCCGTTGACCAGCACGCCATGATCCCTGACGTTCTGATCATGAGCGAAAAGGTATGGAAGCAGATCTCCCCGGAAGATCAGCAGATCATTCTGGAAGCTGCCCACAATTCTACCGAGGCCCACAAGGTCATGTGGGACACCGCCATTGACGAAGCTGTGAAGGAAGCACAGGAAACCATGGGCGTTGAGTTTGTTTACGATGTAGACAAGGAAGCTTTCCGCGAAGCAACCCAGCCCATGATCGAAGCTTACGAAAACGAGTATCCCGGCGTTAAGACCCTGATGGATACGATTGAAGCTGCACGAGAGGGGGAATAAAACATGAAACAGTTTTTGGGTAAAGTAAAGTTCTGGATGGATAAGTTCCTCAGCATTGCCTGCGCCGTTCTGCTGTCTTTCATGACCATCCTGGTTCTCATCCAGGTGTTCTCCCGTTATGTCCTCAACAGCCCCGTTGCCTTTACGGAGGAACTGGTGCGCTACAGCCTGATCTGGACCGGCTTTATCGGTGCAGCATACGCATTCTCCACCCGCGAGCATATGTCCCTGACGCTGGTGCGCGATAAATTCACCGGCAAAGCCCACACCGCTCTGCTGGTTGCCATCGACGGCCTGATCCTGCTGCTGGCGATCTTCGTCATCACCATCGGCGGATTCAAGCTGGCTGTTTCTGCCAGCCGTGAATTCTCCGCTCTGCTGGGCATCCCCCGCAGTCTGGTGTACTCCATCGCTCCGATTTCCGGCATTTTCATCATCATCGCCCAGATCATCAACATTTATGAAGATATCACCGGCGAAAAAGTTGACTGCTAAGGAGGGCACAGAACAATGAGCATTACACTGACAACCGTTATCCTTTTTGCTGTGTTCGGCGTGCTGCTGTTTTTGGGCGTGCCCATCTCCATCAGCATCGTGGTTTCTTCCATTGTAACCGCCATGTCCACCCTGTCTTGGGACCAGATCACCTTTATCACCATGCAGAAGATGAACTCCGGCGTTGAGTCTTTCTCTCTGCTGGCTGTGCCCCTCTTCATCCTGGCTGGCAACATCATGAACAACGGCGGTATTGCCAAGCGCCTGGTCAACTTTGCCCAGCTGTTCGTTGGCAAGATCCCCGGCTCCATGGCACAGGCCAACATCCTGGGCAACATGCTGTTCGGCGCACTGTCCGGTTCCTCCGTTGCTGCTGCTTCCGCCATGGGCGGTTGCATCAGCCCCATTGAGGAAGAAAACGGCTATGACCCCGCTTACTCTGCAGCAGCCAACATTGCTTCCGCCCCCACCGGCCTGCTGATCCCGCCCACCTCCGCATTCATTGTTTACTCCACCGTTGCTGGCGGTGTTTCCATCTCCACCCTGTTCATGGCTGGTTACGTTCCCGGCATCCTGATGGGCCTGTGCTGCATGCTGGTTGCCTTTGTCGGTGCCAAAAAGGCAGGCATGAAAGCTACCGGTTATGATAAGAGCAAGAGCATCGGCAAGACCATTTGGGACGCTGTGCCCTCTCTGCTGCTCATCGTCATCGTTATCGGCGGTATCGTTTCCGGTATCTTCACCGCTACCGAGGGCGCTGGCATCGCAGTTCTGTACTGTCTGATCCTCTCCATCGTCTACAAGAGCATCACGTTCAAGAGCTTCTTGAAGATCCTGCTGGATTCCGCCAAAACTTCCGGTATCATCCTGTTCCTGATCTCCGCTTCCTCCGCCATGTCCTTTGTTATGGCTTACTCCGGCATCCCGGCAGCCATCTCCAACGGCCTGATGAGTCTGACCAGCAACAAGTACATCATCTTCCTGCTGATGAACATCATCCTGCTGGTGATCGGCATGTTCATGGATATCACCCCGGCCATCCTGATCTTTACACCGATCTTCCTGCCCATCGCTACCAGCTTTGGCATGACCGAGATCCAGTTCGGCGTTATGCTCATCTTCAACATGTGCCTGGGCAACATCACCCCGCCGGTTGGCTCCGTTCTGTTTGTCGGCTGCGGCATTGGCCATGTTTCCATCGAGCAGGTCACTTCCAAGCTGATCCCGTACTTTGTCGCATTGGTGCTGGCCCTGCTGGCTGTTACCTATATCCCGGCACTGTCTCTGGGTCTGCCCAGCCTGATGGGCCTGATCTGATCGCAGGCTTTGCCCCGTAACTCAACAATAGCATAAACAAAAACGGCACCGCTGCCCAAAGGGAAAAACCCGGGCGGCGGTGCTGTTTTTGCTAAGGCAACACCGCACAATTCTAAGTGCCGATACGGCGAGCGAGGTGCGGCAGATGCTAAGCCAAAAGCGCAGATAATACTGGATGTCTTATCGAGCATTTTGGCAACGCAGATGCCGTGCCGCAGCTGCCGGAGCGGTGCTTAAGCCGCAAGGCGGGAATTGTGCGGTATTGCCCTAAGGTTCCAGATACACTTTAGGGTGTATCTGAAAAGTCGAAAATATCGTCTGTTTCTTTGTTTTCAGAGATACCTTAGAAAAAATTCAGAATTTACCGTTTATTTTGAGCGCACGTTAGCGTTTGAATCTTGCAAAACCAGGGTGCGACCTTCATGGGCTGCCGAAAAATAAAGGAAACACACTGTGGCCGCAGGCGTTCAAGCATAAAAACAGACCGGCAGGGAAACAGCATACCCCCGCCGGTCTGGTATCTTATCTATTATAATATAAAAGCAAATGATAACGGAAAAAAGCTGAATTTTAATACCGCTCCTGCCGCAGCATCCATTGTTCGCACATATCCTGTGCGGCCTCAACGGTGGAGGCAATGCAGGAGAACAGCTCTCCACGCTCCGTGCAATAAGAATATTCTACACGCTTTTTGCCGTTTTGCGGGGGCAGCGCCACACAGCGGTCCTGGCCCGGTAACAGATACGAAACTTCCGTCCCTAACAACTCCTGCCTGCTGTAATTATGCGGTCAACCGGCGTATCTGAAAAAACTGTTTTGCCCCAGCGAAAAAATCCGGCATTTCTTTGTGTTCAGATACCCCCGAACCGCACACCGTCAGCAATTATACCACCATTCCTCCATAAAACGGAATGGACGAAACCGCCCAACCCAGCTTGACAAAAGAATGCCGCTGCCGCCGCGTTCCCGCCAAAAGAGCCGGGCGGTTCTTTGTGTTTTGGTTGCAGGTTTTACAAAATGGAACGGGAACCCCGAAATAGTTTTACCTCGCCTGTTGCGCGGGAATCTCTTTATTGCTTTTTATGACCCCAACGATCCACACAAGAATGACCAGAGCCAAAAAGTACAAGGCGTTGACCGCAATCAAACATAAAACGGCGCAGAGTTGAAAGTTGTTGTGTAGGGTGTATCAGAAAAGTCGAAAATATCGTCTGTTTCTACAAACGCAGCGGGAGTTTGCGTTAAAAAGCCTTGGAACCCACAAAGGATTCCTGCAGCTCTTTGCCTTACATCCTGCTTGTGTGTGCGAAATATCCGTCATTTTCTTTGTTTTCAGATGCACCTCAGGTGGAATAATCAACCATGTTTTTTATACCACCAGAGCGCCTATAACACCGTGGGAAAGCAGGCAGCAGCCTTTATTGCAGACTTTTTTGATAGCGCTTCCTGCTGAACATGCCGCCAAATTTTTTCAGCCTTTCTTCCTGTCGGGCCTTGCAGGCGCTCTTTTTTTGTGGTACCATGCCCTACAAAAGCAAAAATGGCCGCAAGCGGCAGGGGAGCCCCCCTGACCATGCAGCCAACAACAGGAAGGGCACATCATGAAATTTTTCAGTCTCGAAAATCCAATCTGGAAGTTTATCGGCAATTTGGCGGATTTTTTCCTTTTGTCCTGCCTGTGGTATCTCTGCTGCCTGCCGGTGGTAACGGCGGGTGCGGCCACAACGGCGCTGTATTACGTTACCTTAAAGATGGCCCGCGGGCAGGAAGGCCAGCTCATTCCCGCGTTTTTCCATTCTTTTAAGCAGAACCTCAAGCAGGCAACCGCGCTGTGGGTGGGGTACCTGGCGGTTGGCATCCTTCTGGTACTGGATCTGGTGATCTGCTTGCAGACCAGTTCGGTGTTTGCGGGGGCAATGTTTTTTACCAGCGTAGTGCTGCTGGCCTGCTGGGCGCTGTTTATCACCATGCTCTTCCCGCTGGTTGCCCGGTGCGATAACACCATCGGCGCGCTGTTCAAGATGGGCATTGCCATGGCGCTGCGCAATGTAATGCCTGTTCTGGCCGCGCTGATGGTTACGGTAGCATTTTTTGCCGTGGGCGTTTTTGTATTCTGGCCGGTGCTGCTGGTGGCGCCGGGGCTGGCAAGCTACTGCAACGCCTTTTTGTTCAACCGCATTTTTGATAAATATGGCATGACGCTGGAATAACTGCACAATAAAATACGGTTTGGTTACGGCACTCCGTGCGTTACCCGTTATCCCGCAGGTGGGGGTGGATGGGCAGCCCGGAGTGCTTTCTGTATTCACGGGGGGAACGCCCGGTGCTGGCGCGGAACAGATCCTTGAAATAGTTGCTGCTGCCAAAGCCGCACAGCATGGCAATTTTGGTGATGGAGTTATCTGTCATCAACAGCATCTGGGTGGCCTGGCGCAGCCGGATGTAATTCACATGCTCTTTGAACGTCTGCCCGGTAATCAGCCTGAACTTGCGGGAAAAATAGGTGGGGCTCAGGTTGCAGTATCCGGCCACTTCTTCCAGCGTTAAGGGCTGCTGGTAATTCAGCGCAATGTATTTCAGCGCGCGCTCAATGTCGGCGCTGTAGCCCTCTTTGGGAGACATGGTTTCATGGCTGAAAATGCCATTCCGCAGCAAAAGCAGCACCAGATGCAGCGATTCCAGCTCCAGCACCTGCTCCGAATATTTGCGCGGCAGGTCGTTTTCCAGCAGCATCTGGTCCAAAAGAGCTTCTACCATCGTGCGGGTCTCGGCGTTCAGGATCACCTTACAGGAACGCTCCAGCGCCTGCTGTACTTCGGTCGGGTCGCCACGCATCATGCCGGCAAGTACATCTGATTTACAGAACACGATAATGCGCTCGCAGCTGGTTTTGCCCTCGTAGCGGGTGCTGTGGGGGTCGCCCGCAGCCACAATAAACAGGTCGCCCGCTTCCAGGTGCCACTGGCCCTGGTTGACAGTGTAGGTACAGGTGCCGCTTTTCAGGTAAAAAATTTCGCAATAAGTGTGGGTGTGCTCGTAAGACATGCGGAACACCGGGCCGTGCAGAGCACGCTCTACATAAACATCAACAGTTTGCTGCTCCAATTCTTCCGCCGTGCGGGAGTTGGAGTCGTTCTCCATCGGTTCGCGTTCGGGACTCATTGGCAAAGACGTCCTTTCATAAAGTTGTAACTTTTAGCATTGTGCATAAATTGGCGAAAATGTGTTTATGTATTATGGATATATATAATACACTGTTTTTGGGGAAAGTCAAGAAAACTGTGTTTTGTAGCAAAAACTGCATATTTTTTTAGTATTTTCGGTGCTTTCCAGCAGGTATAATGACAGTGTTGAAAGAAAGACGGGGTGCACACCGCCTGAATAAAAAATGTTAACGGCAAAGCTGGTTCATCGCTTGCCCAGCCGCCGTTCCACTGCTTGACATGAAGGAGAACACCATATGAAAAAGAAAATTATTGCAGCCACAATGGCCGCCGCTATGTGCGTAAGCCTGGCAGCCTGCGGCGGCAGCACCGCCTCTTCCTCCGCCGCTGAAAGCACCGCTTCCTCCACTGCCGAAAGCACTGCATCCTCTACTGCAGACGCTGCTTCCGCCGGCGATGAAGAAGTTGACCTGCGCATGGCATGGTGGGGTTCTCAGGACCGCCATGACCGCACCATCAAGGCCATCGAGCTGTATGAATCCCTGCACCCGAACGTAAAGATCGAGTACGAGTATTACTCCTTTGATGACTATTTCACCAAGCTCAAGACCCTGGTTGCTTCTGACCAGGTGTGGGACATTTTCCAGCTGGGCGGCAACTTCCCCATGTACATGGACAAGATCTATCCGCTGGATGACTACATCGCTTCCGGTGTTGTGGATGTTTCCGGTATCGGCGATGCCAACCTGAAGACCACCCAGGATACTGAGGGCCATCAGCTGGGTATCTCCAACGGCCTGAACTCTTACGGCATTGCTTACGATCCCGACATGTTCGCTGAAGCCGGCGTTGCCGAGCCCACCGATACCTGGACCTGGGATGACTACGCAAACGCTGCCAACGCCATCCATGAAAAGCTTGGCATTTACGGCTGCTCCTCCATGCTGACCTCTGAATTCATCGCTGGCTGCTCCGTTTACGTTGCACAGTATGGCGATGTTGGCCAGTACAGCTTCTTTAACCTGGATCTGACCGGCATGGGCTTCGATGACCCCCAGATGCTGACCCCCTACATCCAGATGCGTGCTGACTCCATCAAGAACGAGGTTTACCCCGATGCCGGTGCTTCCGCTGAGATCACCAACATCGAAAACGACTTCTTGGTAACCGGCGAAGCTGCAATGGCTTGGGTTGCTGCCAACCAGTTCCCGACCATGTACAACGTCTGCCAGGATCAGGGCCGCACCCTCAAGCTGGCAACTCTGCCCCGCATCACCAGCGATGGTCCTTCCGGCGCTGTCATCCAGTCCTCTCAGATGCTCTGCGTCTCTCAGGACAGCCAGCAGAAAGAAGAAGCTGCTAAGTTCATCAGCTGGTTCGAAAATGACCCCGACTGCAACAACATCCTGCAGGGCGAGCGCGGCATTCCTGTAAACGCTACCGTTCGTGAAACCCTGTCTGCCAACGCTACCGAAGGCCAGCAGATCATGTACGACTTCATGGACAAGGTTTCTAAGTTCAAGATGCCGGACAAGGTCAACGTGCTGAGCCCCGACGGCCAGGACGAGGTTGTTGATAACTACCGCAACTACATCCAGCAGGTTGTTGACGGCCAGATCACCGCAGAAGAAGCTGCCCAGAAGACCTATGACGATGCAGCTGCACTGTTCACTAAGTAAGCTTTAACACAAATTCATAATGCTCCGGGCGGGCACGGTCAGGAAGAAAGGGCTGTGCCCGCCCTTTTTGAAAGGGAGGTATTTTTTCGTGAAAGGTCAAACTTCCACCTCGGCACTGAAAAGGTTCATGAACAAAGATAATACCGTCGGCCATGTGTTTGCGTTCCCGTTTATCTTTGGTTTTGTCTGCTTTTCCCTGATTCCGGTGTGCATTTCCTTTTATTATGCATTCACTAACTACTCGCTCGGCTCCAAAACCGCAGCATTTATCGGGTTCAAGAACTTCCTGCGCCTGTTCCAGGACGAGGTTTTCCTGAAATCTCTGGCCATCACCTTAAAATACGTTTTGATCTCTGTGCCGCTCAAGCTGACGTTCGCTTTGCTGGTGGCGTACCTGCTCACCCGGCCCAGCCGCATGGTTACGTTCTACCGTTCACTGTACTACCTGCCATCCCTGGTTGGCGGCAGTGTGGCCGTTGCCCTGGTGTGGAAACAGCTGTTTGCCCGCAAAGGTCTGTTCAACAGCGTGCTGGCCAACATGGACATGAGCACCATCAACTGGTTCGGCAACCAGAAACTGGCGCTTTACCCGCTGATTTTGATGTCCGTCTGGCAGTTTGGCTCTTCGATGATTATTTTTGCCGCTGGCTTAAAAGAAATCCCTGTCAGCTATTATGAAGCTGCCAGGATCGACGGCGCACGTGGATACCAGACCTTCTTCCGCATCACGCTGCCCTGCCTGTCTCCCATCATTCTGTATAACCTGATTATGCAGACCATCTCTGCTTTCATGGCGTTCACCCAGGCTATGATCATCACCAACGGCGGCCCCAACAACAGCACCATGCTGTACGCCCTGTACGTTTACAACCAGGCCTTCAAGTACAATGATATGGGTTACGCCTGTGCCATGTCCTGGTTTATGCTGGTGGTTATGGGCCTTATCACGTTCATCATCTTCAAAACATCCAAGTTCTGGGTGTTCAGCGAAGCAAACTAAGCAGGGAAGGAGAGTACGGTTATGCATAACAGAAAAGCAGTCACCAAAGTACTGTATCACGTTTTTGTCATCCTGTTCGGCTTTATGATGGTCTACCCTGTGTTGTGGATGATCAGCGGCTCGTTCAAGGGCAACGCCGAGATCCTGCGCGGCACCCTGTCCCTGATCCCGAAAGAGCTGAAGCTGACAAACTATGCCACCGGCTGGAAAGGCTTTGGCGGCACCACCTTTGCAACCTTCTTTACAAACTCCATCTTTATCACGGTTATCGCAACGTTCGGCACCGTCATCAGTTCCTCTCTGGTGGCCTATGCTTTGTCCCGTGTGCGGTTCCGCGGCCGCAAGTTCTGGTTCACCTGCATGCTGGTCACCATGATGCTGCCCACCCAGGTCATCATGATTCCCCAGTATCTGATTTATTATCGCCTGGGTCTGGTTCCCGGTTATGTGCCCCTGATCCTGCCTTACTTCTGCGGCCAGGCGTTCTTCATCTATCAGATGATGCAGTTCATGCAGGGCATCCCCAAGGATCTGGACGAAGCCGCTACCATTGACGGCTGCAGCAAATACCAGATTTACAGCCGCATCATCCTGCCGCTGATGAAACCCTCCATCGTAACTACTGTTATCATTCAGTTCTACTGGAAGTGGGACGACTACATGGGCCCCCTGCTTTACTTGAGCCGCCCGCAGTCCTATACGGTATCCATCGCCATCAAACTGTTTGCAGACTCTGCTTCCACCACGGACTACGGCGCTATGTTTGCAATGTCCACCCTTTCGCTGATCCCCGTGTTCCTGATCTTCCTGTTCTTCAACCGCTATCTGGTTCAGGGCATTGGCACCAGCGGCCTGAAAGGCTGATGTTTGTATGAAAACCATCCAGAACCCCATCCTGCGCGGCTTTTGCCCGGACCCCTGCATGATCCGCACCGGGGACGATTATTACATTGCCACATCCACCTTTGAATGGTGGCCCTGTGTCAACCTGTACCATTCCAAAGACCTGGCCCACTGGGAGCAGCTGCCAAGCCCGCTGCGCGAACCCGGCCAGATGGACCTGCGGGGGGACCCCAACTCCGGCGGTATCTGGGCCCCGGACCTGAGCTGGGATGGGCAGTATTACTACCTGCTTGTCACCAACGTGACCACCAAAAAGGGCCGTTGGTACAACACCCATAACTATATGAGCCGTGCCGCTTCCATCACAGGGCCGTGGAGCCAGCCGGTGTACTTGAACAGCATCGGATTCGACCCTTCGCTGCTGCATGATACCGACGGTAAGTGCTACCTGGTCAATATGGTCAACGGCTTCAAAGGCGTGCTGGTGCAGCAGATGGACCCCGAAACCGGCGCCCTGCTGGGCGAACGCCGCAAGGTATACAGCGGCTCCGGCATCGGCTGCACCGAAGGTCCCCGCATCTATCACATTGGCAGCTGGTACTATCTGGTTGTGGCCGAAGGTGGTACTGGGTACTCCCATTGTGTCACGATTGCGCGGTCGGACAACGTGTTCGGCCCCTATGAGACAATGCCGGACAACCCGCTGCTGACTTCGGATCAGAACGATCTGACCGCCATCCAGAAATGCGGCCACGGTTCCTTTGTGGAAACGCAGAACGGTGAATGGTACATGGCACACCTGTGCTCCCGCCCGAACTCTGCCCGCGGCAGCCTGCTGGGGCGCGAAACAGCGCTGCAAAAAATCACCTGGCAGGATGGCTGGCCGCGGCTGGCCTGCGGCGGAAAAATTGCCCAAAACGCCGTGCCCGCCCCAAAAGATTTGCCAGAAGTGGAGCTGCCCGCAATGGCGGAACAGGATGACTTTGACGTTCCGGCCCTTGCCCCCGGCTATGCCACGCCGCGCACCCCGCTGGGCGATTGTGTGAACCTGACCGTCCGCCCCGGCTGGCTGCGGCTGACCGGGCAGGAATCCATGAACTCGCTGCACCATGTCACCCTGGTGGCCCGCCGCCAGCAGGAGCACGAAATGCAGGCCGAGACCCGCATGGACTTTGCCCCCGTCTGCCCGGAGCAGATGGCCGGTTTTACCTACTGTTATGACAGCATGAACTTCTACCTGCTGGGCAAGACCTGCGCCGAGGATGGTACCCCGGTGCTGGAACTGTTAAAAAGCGATACCGGTGTGGTGGAAGATGTGTGCGACCCTGTTCTCGTGCCGGATGGCACGCTGGACTTTAAGCTGACCACCACCCCGGACGGCGGCATGGCGCAGTTCTATTACCGCCAGCCGCAGGGGGAGTGGCAGTCCATCGGCCCGGCCTGCCCCACTGATATTTTGACGGACGAGCACTGCCGCGGTTTTACCGGGGCGCATGTGGGTGTGTATGCCCACGATATGGCAGGGCTGCATAACCATGCCGATTTTGATTATCTGAACGTACATTTTGAGAGGTGAGCTCCCATGATGCAGGCAAACACCGGCGTCCGGTTTGAAACCAAAGACCCGCTGCTTTCCCAACTGGTCAAACAGGCGGAAGAAAAGTGCCGCCTGAACATTAAAAACTTTGGCGGCGACCCCGTTCTGGTTGAGGGCGGCGGCTATGAAAAAATCTGGCTGGAAACCCAGCCCATGGGCGGCGCAATGTATGCCAGCCGTGATTTTGCCACCGGTCTGAACAACAGCCTGATGTTTATGCGCCACCAACGTGCGGACGGGCGGATTCCCGGCAGCATTGCGGTGATTGATGGCAAAGTGGTGCCGCAGTTCAACAAGTTCCAGGGCTTCTGCTTCCCGGAACCGGCGCTGGATCTTTACTATCTGGGCGGCAAGGATGCCGAATACCTGGCCCAGCTGGCCAAAACGCTGGAAGCGTTTGACGCCTACCTGTGGCGTGTACGCGATTCCGATGGAGACGGCTGCCTGGAGACTTGGTGCAAGTACGATACTGGCGAAGACCACGCCATGCGTTACGCCGATGCCCCCGACCCGTGGGAGGAGGAAACCCCGCCCCAAGGCTGCACAGCGGTGCCCATTGCCTCGATGGATGTGATGAGCTACTCATATGCCTGCCGCGAAACATTGGCGGAAATTGCACGAATCAGCGGCGATGCCGAGGCACAGGCCCAGTGGGCCGCCAAGGCCAAAGCCGTGCAGGATAAGATGGTGAGCTACCTGTGGGACGATGCCCGCGGCGCGATGTTTGACCGCGACAAAAACCACAACCAGATGCCCACCCTGATCCACAACACGCTGCGCTGCATGTATTGGCACAGCCTGCCGGATGCTTTGGCGGAGCGCTTTGTCAAGGAGCACCTGCTGAACCCGCAGGAGTTCTGGACCAAAATGCCGCTGCCCAGCGTGGCCGCCAACGATCCGCTGTTCCGCAACGTGACCACCAACAACTGGAGCGGCCAGGCTGAAGCGCTGACCTATCAGCGTGCCATTCGTGCGCTGGAAAATTACGGCATGTATGAGCTGATTCCCCAACTGGGGCAAAAGCTGATGCAGGCCATTGGCCCCCAGTGCCGCTTTGTGCAGCAGTATGACCCCTTTACCGGCGAACCTTCGGTCATCTGTGAACCTGGCCAGCCCCCGCAGGATGCTTACGGCCCGGCTATGCTCTCGGTGCTGGAATACACCGCCCGCATGTACGGCGTAAGCCTGGTGCGGGATACCGTGGTGTGGGGCACCTGCCCGCTGGAATGCCGCTATACCCAAGCCCTGAACGGCCGCAGCTGGGAGATCGTGAACAGTGGTCACGAGGCGGAAGCCTTTGTGGATGGCCGCAAGGTGTTCACCGCTGGCCCCGGCCTGCGCATTACCACCGACCTGGATGGCAATATTCTGGGCACGGCCCGCTACCTGCCGGATGCAGACCCCGCCCAGGTGACGCCGCAATAAACATTATATAATAAGGAAGCGAACACGATGGAATACCTGTATCCCGCTGGGCTGGCCAAAGCCATTACGTTCAGTTATGATGACGGCCAGGTATATGACCGCCGCCTGATCGAAATTTTTAACCAGGCGGGCTTCAAGGGAACCTTCCACCTGAACTCCGGCAACCTGGATAAGGACGGCTATGTGCAAAAAGCCGAGCTGCCTACCCTGTACGCCGAGCACGAAATTGCCTGCCATGGCGTGACCCACCGCCACCCGCGCCAGATGAACCAGACTGAATGGCTGCGGGAAGTGTGGCAGGACCGCCTGACGCTGGAAGAACTGACCGGCGGTATTGTGCAGGGCATGAGCTATGCCTTTGGCGAATACTACCCCGAACAGGTGGAAGCGCTGTGCGCCATGGGCATCCAGTACAGCCGCACGGTGGAAAGCACCGGAAGTTTTGCCCTGCCGCAGGAGCTGCTGCGCTGGAAACCCACCTGTCACCACAATGATAAACTGCTGGAACGCGCAGAAAAGTTTTTGCATGTTCCGGGATATGAAAAAATGCCGCTGTTTTATATCTGGGGCCACAGCTTTGAATTTGAGCGCGAAAACACCTGGCCCCTGATGGAGCAGCTGGCAGAAAAGCTGCACGGCGCACAGGATATCTGGTTTGCCACCAATGGCCAGATTGCAGATTACCTGACCGCGCTGCGCAGCACGCGCGAAAGTGCAGACGGCAAGCGGCTGTATAACCCGTCGGCACAGCCCATCTGGTTTGTGGCCGATGGCAAGGTGCGCGTTGCAGAGCCGGGTAAGCTCTGCGAAATTTAAGAAGCTGTTTTATCATCATTGCGCACCAGATAAAGCCGGTGCGCAATGATGACAAAAAATAGGGCAACACCGCATAATTCTAAGTGCCGATACGGCGAGCGAGGTGCGGCAGATGCCAAGCCAAAAGCGCAGATAATACTGGATGTCTTATCGAGCATTTTGGCAACGCAGATGCCGTGCCGCAGCCGCCGGAGCGGTGCTTAAGCCGTCAGGCGGGAATTGTGCGGTGCTGCCATAGCTTCTAAGGTGTATCGAAAAATAAAAAACAACGATTACCCGTGAAGATTATTTGGGCTTTCGGCCCAGCTGATACACCCTGAATACTCCCCAAGGAGGCCAACCATGATTTATGATATTTTGCAATATGGTGCCGTGGGTGATGGCACCACAAACGATGGCCCTGCCATCCAGAAAGCCATTGATGCCTGCGCGGCAGCCGGCGGCGGCCGAGTGCTGGTGCCGGGCGGCCATATTTACAAATGCGGTTCCATTTTGCTGCACAGCCATGTGGAGCTGCACCTGGAGCACGGCTCCCGCCTGAAAGCCAGCGAAAACAAAGAGGACTTCTTGGAAGTGGAAGCTGCCTACCGTGACCATTACCGCGATACATCGCTCAAAGTGCCCTCTTACGAAAACTGCGAATATGACGGTGAGCCGAAGAATTATTTCATTATGGCTAAGGATGCCGAGGATGTCTGCATCAGCGGCAGCGGCGTAATCGATGGCTCCGAAGAAAACTTTTACGGCGAGATCGATCATAACTTTATTGAGGGAACCTATTACCCGCGCATTCCCATGCTGCTGATGAAAGGCGTGCAGCACCTGACCATCCGTGAAGTCACCCTGACCCGCAGCGCGTTCTGGACCGTGCATATGGTGGGCTGCCAGGATGTTCTGATCGATGGCATCCGCATTTTGAATAACCTGAAAATGGTCAACTGCGACGGCATTGATCCCGACCACTGCCGCAATGTGCGCATCAACAATTGCCATATTGAATCCGCCGATGACTGCATCGTGTTCAAGACCACTGAGAAAAATGCATATCTTGGCCCGTGTGAGAACATTGTGGTTTCCAACTGTACGCTGACCTCCACCAGTGCCGCTATCAAGTTTGGCACCGAGAGCGTTTCGGACTTTCGCAATATTACCGTCACCAACTGCGTTATCTCCCGCACCAACCGCGGCATCTCTCTGATGCTGCGTGATGGCGGCAACATTGAAAACGTGACCTTTGCCAACCTGCACATCAACACCCGCATGTTCTCTGACCAGTGGTGGGGCGAAGCCGAAGCCATCTGTGTGACGGCGGTGGACCGCAAACAGGGCAACAGGGCGGGGCATATCCGCAATGTACATTTTGAAAACATTAACTGCAGCGGCGAAAATGGCATTTTCCTGCACGGAAGCGAGGGCAACAGCCTGGAAGATATCTCGTTCCGCCACATCCGGGTGGACATCCGCAAGCAGACCGCATGGCCCATTGACCATTGGGACCTGCGCCCCAGCGAGGTGCCCGGCATGATTCCCGGAAAAGTGAATGGCTTTACCTGCGTACATGGCAAAAGCATCCGCTGCGAGGACGTCGTTATCCGCAAAGACAGCTCTATGGACCCGTGGTTCGATCAGGATTTCTGCTGGCAGGACACCGAGAATGTGACTGTGGTAAAGTGATGATATACAGCGGCAAAATGTCTGTTTGGCGGCCGTAAGCCGCTGTTAATATTCAAAAGGCAACACCGCACAATTCCCGCCTAGCGGCTTAAGCACCGCTTCGGCGGCTGCG
>OKRV01001348.1_pt1 | contig 14975 bp, 8 predicted proteins | sample 1601201 | NCBI WGS metagenome assembly OKRV01 (sample SAMEA3541540, study PRJEB24748) | human gut metagenome | biome: human gut; feature: human-associated habitat; material: faeces | place: China | collected 2012 | reverse complement strand
CCCCGATGGGGCGGGCGATGTTGAATATCTGTATCGTGTTCGCCCAGCTTGAGAGTGCATTTTCCACGGAAAACTGGAATCGTCCGGACAGCGAAGTGGCTGCACTGATGAAACTGCTGGAGAGTTATTTGAAAAACTGTATCCGCACGGCAAATAAAAATAATATGCGGGTACGTGTGATTGGGGGACTTTCCAGATTATCCGAAAGTTTTCAGAAAAAGATTCAGGAACTGGAAGAAGTTTCCGCGGCAAATACGGGACTGAATCTGACCATTGCCATCAATTATGGAAGCCGGGATGAGATGCTTCGGGCCATGAAGCATATGTTTACTGATATAAAGAATGGCAGAATCGCGGAGGAGGAAATCAATGAGAAAACCTTTTCCGGATATCTGGATACAAGGGAACTTCCAGACCCGGATTTACTGATTCGTACAAGTGGAGAGCAGCGGCTTTCCAATTATCTGCTGTGGCAGCTTGCGTATAGCGAATTTTATTTTACGGATGTTCCGTGGCCGGATTTTCATAAAAAAGAATTGGAATTAGCTGTGGAAGCGTATAATAAACGAGACAGACGCTTTGGCGGACTTAAGGAGGAAGAATAGGATGTTTAAAACGAGACTGTTAAGCGGAATCGTGCTGGTAATTCTGGCTCTGTTTTTGATTATTTCAGGCCATGAAATTTTATTATTTGCAACACTTGCCATTTCCTGTATCGGAATGTTTGAATTATATCGCGTGTTCAAGATGGAAAAGACCGTTCTGGCAGGCGTTGGATATCTGGCGGCAATCGTTTATTACTGTAATTTACAGTGGAAGTTTCTGCCGGATCTTATGATTTTATTTATGGCATTTTTGATTCTGTTAATGTTTGTATTTGTATTTGCATATCCGAAATTTCATGCAGATCAGGTGATGGCAGCATTTTTTGGATTCTTCTATGTAGCGGTCATGCTTTCTTATGTATATCAGATCCGTACGCTGGAGAGAGGGTTATATCTTGCCTTTCTTGTATTTTTATGTTCGTGGGGATGCGATACCTGTGCATATTGCGTCGGAATGCTGATCGGAAAGCACAAGATGTCGCCGAAACTCAGTCCGAAAAAATCGGTAGAGGGTGCAGTGGGAGGTGTGGCAGGTGCTGCGCTTCTGACCGCTTTATATTGTTTTATTTTCCGTAGCCCGATGCATCTGGAACGTGGAGAAATTGTAATTCTTGCTGTGATTGCGGCAATTGCCGGACTGATTTCCATGGTAGGGGATCTGACAGCTTCTGCCATCAAAAGAAATTATGATATCAAGGATTACGGAAAGCTGATTCCCGGTCATGGAGGAATTCTCGACCGGTTTGACAGCATGATTATTACTGCACCAATCATTTATTTCCTGGCGCTTCATATGCTGTAAGAGGTGAACGATGAAAAAGATAGCAATTTTGGGATCGACAGGGTCCATTGGAACACAGACACTTTCTGTGATTGAAGAACATGCAGATGATTTTGAAGTGACCGCACTTGCCTGTGGAAACAATATCCGTCTGCTGGAAGAACAAATGCGGAAATTTCGCCCAAAGCTTGTTGCTGTGTGGAGCAAAGAGGCAGCAGCTTCCCTTCGGGTCCGCACGGCGGATCTGGGCATTCCTGTGGAAACCGGAATGGATGGATTACTTGCGGTTGCAACTTATGAAGAGTCGGAAATTCTGGTGACGGCGATTGTCGGGATGCTCGGAATCCGGCCGACCATTGCAGCCATAAAGGCAAAGAAAACGATTGCCCTGGCAAACAAAGAAACGTTAGTTACGGCAGGACATCTGATTATTCCGCTTGCAGCGGAGTATGGAGTGTCCATTCTTCCGGTAGACAGTGAACATAGTGCCATTTTCCAGTCTTTGCAGGGAAACGAAGAAAATCCGATCAGTAAAATCCTTCTTACCGCATCCGGAGGACCGTTCCGGGGCAGAAAGAAGCAGGATCTGCTCCATATACAGGTGGAAGATGCATTAAAGCATCCGAACTGGTCCATGGGACACAAGGTGACCATTGATTCTTCGACACTTGTGAACAAAGGGCTTGAGGTTATGGAAGCAAAATGGCTGTTTGGTGTGGAACTCGAACAGATTGAAGTTGTCGTGCATCCGCAGAGTGTCATTCATTCTGCTGTGGAATATGAGGATGGTGCAGTGATTGCGCAGCTTGGAACGCCGGATATGCGTCTGCCGATTCAGTATGCACTGTATTACCCCAAGCGGAAACATTTATCCGGGAAGCGTCTGGATCTTTTTGCTCTTCGTGACCTTACGTTTGAGCGCCCGGATACGGATACCTTCCGTGGGCTTTCCCTGGCATATGATGCTGCCAGACGGGGAGGAAATATCCCAACGGTTTTTAATGCCGCAAATGAAAAGGCAGTGGCAATGTTTCTGGACAGAAAAATCGCTTATCCGGAAATTACGGAAATGATTGAAGCTGCAATGGAAGAAGTCAGCTATATCGCACATCCGGATTTAGAGCAGATCTTAGAGACAGAGCAGGCAACATATGAATATATAGGGGGCAGGTGGTAAAAAAAATGAAAATTGTATCATTTCTTATCGCATTTGTAATATTTAGTATTGTAATTTTATTTCATGAACTGGGGCATTTTTTGCTTGCAAAGGCAAACGGAATCCGGGTAAATGAATTTTGTTTCGGCCTTGGACCGACTATCTGTGGGATACAAAAAGGCGAAACCAAATACTGCATTAAGGCATTTCCGTTTGGAGGAGCCTGCATGATGGAAGGGGAAGACGAAGATTCGACGGACAATCGTGCATTTGGTAAAAAGCCGGTATGGGGACGTATGAGCGTCGTATTTGCAGGACCTTTTTTTAACTTTATTCTTGCATTTATTTTCGCGTTTATCCTGATGAGCTGTGTGGGATATGATAAGCCGGTTCTTTCCGGGGTAATGGAAGGATATGCCGCAGAAGAGGCAGGTCTTCAGGAAGGGGATGAGATTATCCGGATGAATCATTTTTCGGTTCATTTCAGCAGAGAAATCACTGCATACGGAACATTTCATTCCGGGGAAACCATTAAAGTCACTTATGCAAGGGATGGGCAGAAACATACGACAACACTGGTTCCGAAACTGGATAAAGAGACCGGAAGATATCTGTACGGATTTCAGACCATGGGAAATGTCCGGGTAAAGGGAAACGTGCTCACAAACTTAAAAAACAGTTTTTACGAGGTGCGATATTGGATTTATACCACTATCCAGAGTCTGAAAATGCTTGTGACACGTCAGGTATCTCCAAACGAACTGAGCGGACCGGTCGGTATCGTAAAATCAATCGGAGACACCTATCAGCAGTCTGTAAAAAATGACGGGTATTACTATGCACTTTTGAATATGCTCAACTGGACGATTCTTTTATCTGCGAATCTGGGCGTTATGAATCTGCTGCCGCTTCCGGCACTGGACGGAGGCCGGCTGTTATTTCTGATTATTGAGGCGATCCGCAGAAAGCGGATTGATCCAAACAAAGAAGGCATGGTAAATCTGGTTGGTATTGTATTGTTGTTTGGACTGATGTTTATTGTTATGTTCAATGACATTCGAAAACTATTTATCTAAGAGGCTAGAGGCGTTATGATGGAGAGACATATCACAAAGGAAGTACAGATTGGAAACAGATGGATTGGAGGAAATCATCCGATTGCGATTCAGTCTATGACAAATACAAAGACAGAGGATGTTGCGGCAACGGTGGCACAGATTAAGCAGCTGACAAAAGTCGGTTGTGAAATTATCCGCTGCGCGGTTCCCACCCAGGAGGCAGCTGCGGCGCTGACGGAAATCAAAAAACAGATTACCATCCCGCTGGTTGCGGATATCCATTTTGATTACCGGCTTGCGATTGCAGCCATGGAGCACGGTGCGGATAAAATTCGTATCAATCCCGGAAACATTGGAAGTCGTGAGCGTGTAAAAGCGGTTGTGGATGTGGCAAAAGAGCGCCGGATTCCTATCCGTGTGGGCGTCAACAGCGGATCTTTAGAGAAGGGTCTCGTGGAAAAATACCATGGTGTGACCGCAGAGGGAATTGTGGAGAGCGCAATGGATAAAGTGAAACTGATCGAAGATATGGGCTATGATAATCTTGTGATCAGTATCAAATCCTCGGATGTCATGATGTGTGTCAAAGCACATGAGCTGATCGCAAAACAGACGGATCATCCGCTGCATGTGGGAATCACAGAGGCGGGAACACTGATCAGCGGGAATATCAAATCCGCAATCGGTCTGGGACTGATTTTAAACCAGGGAATCGGGGATACCATCCGTGTTTCTCTGACTGGGGACCCGTTGGAAGAGATTAAATCCGCAAAACTGATTCTTCGTACCCTCGGACTTCGCAAAGGGGGCGTGGAAGTGGTTTCCTGTCCGACCTGCGGAAGAACCCGCATTGATCTGATCGGGCTTGCCAATCAGGTAGAAACGATGGTTTCGGAATTTCCGCTTGATATCAAAGTGGCGGTAATGGGATGTGTGGTAAACGGACCGGGAGAGGCAAAGGAAGCCGATATCGGGATTGCCGGAGGTGTCGGCGAGGGTCTGATTATCAAACATGGAGAAATTTACAAAAAAGTACCGGAAGCAGAACTTCTGCCGGCACTGCGTTATGAATTGGAACATTGGAGTGAAGACTGATGTCAAAAGCATTTCGTGAAGCCTTTCCGACACTGAAACTGGAGGAAGAACTCGAAGGGCTGTTAGATACAACTGAAGTGACAAAAATAAGTGCGAATCATGAACATACTCATATTCGCATTTATTTGCGTGCAAAAAGACTTATTTTCAAAAAAAACATATGGAAACTTGAAAAAGCGATTACCGAACAGATTTTTCAGAACCGGGCCATACAGGTAAAGATCATAGAGTCTTATGAGCTTTCCGAACAGTATACCCCGAAGTCTCTGATAGAGGTGTATAAGGACAGTATTTTAGATGAACTGAATGCCTACAGTGTGCTCGAATACAATCTGTTGCGGACGGCGGACATGGAATTTCCGGAAGAGGACCGTCTGATTCTGACGATGGATGAGACTATTATTGCCAAAACCCGTACGGATGAGATTATCGAATTTTTAGAGAAAGTGATCTGTGAGCGCTGTGGAATGAATCTGAAAATATTTCCACAATACCGGAAACCGCAGGAGAGCAAATACCGGAAAAATTCCGAAGAACAGATCCGGCAGGAAGTGGCAGGAATTTTTGCGCGGACGAAGCTTGTTATGGAAGGAAAATCCCAGAAAACGGAAGAAAAAGAGAAAACTGTCGAAACAGAAGAAAAAACAAAGACAATTGCAAAAACGGCAGGAAATCGTGCAGACACTTCAAAAAATGGTACAAATTATGCAAAACCAAAGCAGAAGTTTGAAAAGCGGGGAGAGTTCCGCCGGAAATTCGAGTCGGATAACGGCAAAAAATCCATGAATCCGGATGTAATATACGGAAGAGACTTCGAAGAAGAGAGCATGGAGATTGAGAAGATTGACGGACCGATCGGAGAGGTTGTGATCCGCGGAAAGATTCTGTCGGTAGATACCCGTGAGATCCGCAATGAAAAGACCATCATTATTTTTTCCGTGACGGATTTTACAGATACGATTGTTCTTAAAATTTTTGCGAGAAATGATGATGTACCGGAGCTGTTAAAAGAAATCAGCGGGGGAAAGTTTGTGCGTGTCAAAGGTGTTGCAACCATTGATAAGTTCGACAGTGAACTTACCATCGGTTCTATCGTCGGAATCAAGAAATGCGCCGATTTTACAACGGTCCGTATGGATACCAGCGTAGAAAAACGCATAGAGCTGCACTGCCATACCAAAATGAGTGATATGGATGGCGTTTCAGATGTCAAGGATATTGTCAAGCGTGCCATGAAATGGGGGCATAAGGCGATTGCCATTACCGATCACGGGGATGTGCAGGCGTTCCCGGATGCCAATCATACCGTACCGTCCGATTCGGATTTTAAAGTCATTTACGGCGTGGAGGCATATCTGGTCGATGATTTAAAGGGGATGGTGACGGACAGCCAGAACCAGGATCTGGATGCAGATTATGTGGTATTCGATTTGGAGACAACCGGATTTAGTCCGGAGACCAACCGCATTATAGAGATCGGGGCGGTGAAGGTGCAGAACGGAAAGATCGTGGACAAATTCTCAACGTTTGTCAATCCACAAGTGCCGATTCCGTTTCGGATTGAGCAGCTGACGTCGATCAATGATTCCATGGTGATTGATGCACCTGTCATTGCAGACATTCTTCCGGAATTTATGAAATTCTGCGAGGGATGTGTTATGGTTGCCCATAATGCCGATTTCGATATGAGTTTTATCAAGAAAAACTGTCAGAGGCTGGATATTCCATGCAAGCCGACGATTGTGGATACGGTTGCCCTGGCGCGTGTCCTGCTTCCGAATCTGAACCGTTTTAAGCTGGATACGGTTGCAAAAGCGCTGGGAGTATCCTTGGAAAATCACCATCGTGCCGTGGATGATGCCGGATGTACGGCAGAGATTTTTGTGAAGTTTATTGAGATGCTCCGGGAGCGCGGTATGTCTACCCTGGACGAAGTGAATGCAATGGGAACCTCATCGGTGCAGAATGTACAAAAGATGCCGACTTATCATGCGATCATTCTTGCCACCTGCGATCAGGGGCGGACAAACCTGTATAAGCTGATTTCGCTGGCGCATATCAAATATTATCACCGGCGTCCGAGGATTCCGAAGAGTGAATTTATCAGGTACCGGGATGGACTTCTGATCGGGTCTGCCTGCGAAGCGGGAGAGTTGTACCGGGCAATTTTAAATGGCCGTCCGGAGGAAGAAATTTCTAGACTGGTAAACTTTTATGATTATCTGGAAATCCAGCCGCTCGGAAACAATGCATTCCTTGTAAGAGATGAAGATTCTCCGGTTGCGTCCAATGACGATCTGATTGAGATCAATAAAAAGATTGTCCGGCTCGGTGAACAGTTCCATAAGCCGGTGGTGGCAACCTGTGATGTGCATTTTTTAGATCCGGAGGATGAAATTTACCGGAGAATTATCATGGCAGGGCAGGGATTTAAAGATGCTGATGAGCAGGCTCCCCTTTTTCTGCGGACGACGGAAGAGATGCTGAAAGAATTTGCCTATCTTGGAAGTGAAAAAGCAGAAGAGGTTGTTATTACAAACACAAACCGGATTGCGGATATGTGCGAAAAAATTTCTCCCGTTCGTCCGGATAAGTGTCCGCCGGTCATTGAAAATTCGGATCAGATGCTGCGTGACATCTGTTACAACAAAGCACATAAAATGTATGGAGATCCACTGCCGGAAATTGTGCAGGAACGTTTAGACCGGGAATTAAATTCCATTATCAGCAATGGGTATGCTGTGATGTATATTATTGCGCAGAAGCTGGTTTGGAAATCCAACGAAGACGGCTACCTGGTCGGATCGCGTGGATCGGTCGGAAGTTCTTTCGTTGCGACAATGTCCGGTATTACGGAGGTGAACCCGCTGCATGCGCATTATCTGTGCAAACATTGCCAGTACAGCGATTTTGATTCGGATCTGGTAAAATCTTTTTCCGGCCGAAGTGGATGTGATATGCCGGATAAGCTCTGTCCGCGCTGCGGAAAACCGCTTTCCAAAGAAGGGTTTGATATTCCGTTTGAGACGTTCCTGGGATTTAAGGGAAATAAAGAGCCGGATATCGACCTGAACTTTTCCGGAGAGTACCAGAGTAAGGCACATAAATACACCGAAGTTATCTTCGGGGAGGGACAGACCTTTAAGGCAGGAACGATCGGTACGCTGGCGGATAAGACGGCATTCGGTTATGTCAAAAATTATTATGAAGAGCGCGGCGTACATAAGAGAAACTGTGAAATTGACCGGATCGTGCTTGGATGTGTCGGGGTGCGTCGTACTACGGGACAGCATCCGGGTGGTATCGTTGTTCTTCCGATGGGGGAACAGATTTATACATTTACCCCGGTTCAGCATCCAGCAAATGATATGACGGTCGATATTACGACCACACATTTTGATTATCACTCGATTGACCATAATCTTTTAAAACTTGACATTCTCGGGCACGATGATCCTACCATGATCCGTATGCTGCAGGATCTGACGGGCGTAGATCCGACGCAGATTCCACTGGATGATAAGGCTGTCATGTCGCTGTTTCAGGATACTTCCGCACTTGGCATCACGCCGGACGATCTGGTGAACTGCCAGCTGGGGGCATTGGGTATCCCGGAGTTTGGTACAGACTTTGCCATGGGCATGTTAATTGATACACAGCCAAAAGAATTTTCGGATCTGGTGCGTATTGCAGGGCTGTCCCATGGTACGGACGTATGGCTTGGCAATGCACAGACACTGATTCAGGAAAAGAAGGCAACGATTTCTACCGCCATCTGTACAAGGGATGATATCATGATCTATCTGATCAGTATGGGACTGGATTCCGAGGAATCGTTTAAGATTATGGAGAATGTCCGGAAGGGAATTGTGGCAAAAGGAAAATGTGACAAATGGCCGGAATGGAAGCAGGATATGATCGATCACAATGTACCGGACTGGTATATCTGGTCCTGTGAGAAGATTAAGTACATGTTCCCGAAAGCCCATGCAGCCGCGTATGTTATGATGGCATGGCGCATTGCCTACTGTAAAGTGTTTTATCCGCTGGCTTACTATGCAGCATATTTTTCTATCCGTGCGACCGCGTTCAGTTATGAGCTGATGTGTCAGGGAAAAGAAAAACTGGAAGGATATATGCATGAGTACGAAAAGCGCAAGGACGAGCTCTCCAAAAAAGAGCAGGATACCTACAAAGATATGCGTCTGGTACAGGAAATGTATGCCAGAGGATTTGAATTTCTTCCGCTGGATATCTATAAGTCAGAACCGCATCATTTTCAGATTGTGGATGGAAAACTGCTGCCGGCGCTCAATACGATTGACGGACTTGGCGATAATGCGGCAGTTGCGATTGCAGAAGCGGCAAAAGACGGAATTTTTCTTTCCAAGGATGATTTTAGGGAACGGACAAAAGTATCAAAGACAACAATAGAACTGATGAGTGATCTGGGATTGTTTGGCGATATGCCGGAATCCAATCAGCTTTCCCTGTTTGATTTTGGCGCGTAATGTTATGGAAGTTTTGAAAAACAAAAGAGGAGGAACCGCATGTTTGGGTTCCTCCTCTTTTACAGTCTTATAAATTTATTTTTTGATAACGCCGGGATGGAAAGCGGTGAGTGTTCCCGGATGATCGGTCGGTGTACAGAACATTTCTTTTGTCTTAAAATCGGTAAAATAGATGTAACTGGAAGTGACGTTGATATTGGAGTAATTGCCCTGTGCCAGTTCCTGATATCCACTGCCGTCATTTTTGATCATACAAAGAGCCGGATTGTCTTCGGAATAGCGCTGATAAAAAATACTGCTTCCGTATACATTGTAGAGATCCAGACTGTCCTTGGTAAGTGTAACCGGATGACCGGATTTCATATTGGTATGTACCAGGGCGTTGTTCTGATCCACATCCATATAATAGACATTGTCATCACTGGTTACGATCGGTTTAAAAGAATTACATTCGTAGACTTTGCTTAAGCTGTCACTGGCGGTATCCAGCTGATAGATGGCGCCATCACTTTCCGTTCCGCTGGTATAAATATACTGACCCAGCGTGCTGCATGTAAAAATGTAAGGCGAATATACTTTTTTGCGTCCTTCGCCATCGATTCCGATCTTGTAAAGCGTTGTAGCATCCTTGTCATCATAGTGCAGATAATAAATGTAGTTTCCGACAAGCGAGGCATACAGGCAGGGATCTTTGTCTAAAATTTTAGTGTTTTCTCCATTCTGGTCAATTCTGCACAGACTGTTTCTTGCGTAGGAGAAGAAATCAAATCCGGTTCCATTATTTTCATTATTGCGTACATAGTATACATAATGGTCATCGGCGTTGATATACATGACACGGTCATAACTGAGTTTTTTCAGATGATTGCCGTTTGTATCCATGGAATACAGCCGGTAATCGTCATCCGGATTGGCAAAATAAACGGTTCCGTTTTTCTCACAAAACAAGCCGGCATTGTAAAGGTTTCCGGCAGTATTTCCGTTGACATAGCTTGTGTTGTATTTGATCTTACTTTTCTGATGGCTGTAAAAGCCCAGTCCTGCAAATACTACGACCAGAACAGCAATTATAATTATGGGCAAACGTTTTTTCATAATATCGAGTCCTCCTTGGTAAGTTGTATCTTGCCTTTTATACCTTTGTGTTATAAAATTTTATCATAAATCATGAAGGAGCGCTATATGAAAGATTTACTAGATATCCGAAAAGATATTGATAAAATTGACGAACAGATCGTAAAACTCTATGAGGAACGGATGAAACTGACCTCGGATGTGGCTGAATACAAAATAAATACCGGGAAGCAGGTTTTTGACAAAGAGAGGGAGGAATCCAAGCTGGCAACGCTGCAGAAAAAAGCGGAAAGTGATTTTACCAGACACGGAATCCGTGAACTTTTTGAGCAGATCATGGCGATGAGCCGTAAGAAACAGTATAAACTGCTGACGGAGCATGGAATTATGCCTCCGCAGGAGTTTGAGCCGATTCACACGCTGGATTATTCCAATGCAAGGATTGTTTTTCAGGGACTCGAAGGTGCCTACAGCCAGCTTGCCATGGAACAGTTTTTTGGAGAAAACTGCAATAATTTCCATGTGGAGAGCTGGAAAGATGCCATGGAGGCCATTAAGAACGGGGAAGCGGATTATGCGGTACTCCCGATCGAGAATTCTTCGGCAGGAATTGTCTCGGAAAATTATGATCTTCTGGTGGAATATGATAATTATATTGTCGGGGAGCAGATCATCCGTATTGATCATGCACTTTTAGGACTGGAAGATGCAGATGAGAGAGATATCCGTACCGTGTATTCGCACAAACAGTCACTGATGCAGTGCAGTGAATTTCTGGACAGTCATGCGGACTGGGAAAAATTCAGTGTCAGCAATAATGCCGTTGCAGCCAAGAAGGTCAAAGAGGATGGGGAGATTTCCCAGGCGGCGATTGCCAGTGCAAAAAATGCCCAGATTTATGGGTTGAAAGTATTACGCAATTCCATTCAGAATAATAAAAATAATTCGACCCGGTTTATTGTTGTGACAGGGAAAAAAGTATATACCGATCAGGCAGACCGCATCAGCATCTGTTTTGAGATCAATCACGAAAGCGGTGCTTTATATCATGCACTGTCGCATTTTATTTATAATGGACTGAATATGACAAATATCCAGTCACGTCCGTTACAGAATAAAAACTGGGAATATCGTTTCTTTGTTGATTTTGAGGGAAGATTTGAGGATCATGCAGTGCAGAATGCGCTGCGCGGACTTCGGGAGGAAACAATTGCATTCCGGATTCTTGGTACGTATTAGTCAGAATTGGTGAAAGAAGGTGGGCGTATGGCAATTCACACATTTGCAGCAATTTATATTGGCACATACGATGTGAGCCTGAAGGTATTTGAGTTTACAAACAGAAAAAAGTTTCATGAGGTGGATCACATCCGGTCCCGGCAGGAACTGGGGAAAGGTGCTTACGGCACCGGGACAATCGGATATGAGCAGGTGGAAGAACTCTGTGAAACACTGGCGCAGTTTAAAGAGATTATGGAAAGCTACAAGGTAGACAGTTATGAAGTCTGTGCCGCAGCCGCACTCCGGGATACCACGAATGAGATATTTGTTCTCGACCAGATTTATCTTAGAACCGGATTCCGGGTAAAGGTGCTCAGCAACTCGGAACACCGTTTTATCAGTTATAAAGCGGTGGCTGGCAGTCCGGTGTTTGAGGAGATGATAAAGACGAGTGCAGCAGTCGTGGATGTCGGCGGGGCGAGTGTGCAGATCACATTATTCCGTGACGGGAAAATGATCACGACACAGCACATGGAAGCGGGCATCATGCGCTTGCGGAATCTGCTTGGAGACCGCGGATATTCCCTGAAAATGTATGAAAACCAGATTGAGGAATATGTCAATAAAAAACTCGAGGGATTCCGTGCTATGTATATGAATACGCCGGTGGATTATCTGATCCTGATCAGTGACTATGCCGACGGCCTGGTCAAAAAGATTGAGGAAAAAGGCGGAAAAAGCCGGCAGGTAAAGCTGGATAAATTCTCTAAATTTATCGATAAACTGCTCAAAAAAACACTGGAGGAAATTACAGCGGAACTGAATCTTTCGGATGAGAGGGAACCGTTAATTATTCCGGCACTTGTGCTGTATAAAATGATGGCACAGAATGTGAATCCGAAAGAGGTATGGGTTCCGGGCGCAAATATTCAGGATGGTATGGCATTTGATTATGCACAGCACAATAAACTGCTGGCATCGACACATGATTTTGATGCGGATGTCATTTCGGCGGCCACATTTTTATCGGAGCATTACCACAGTTTTTCTCCACACATTCAGACACTTTCCAAGCTATCCATTAAGATTTTTGATGCGATGAAACAGGAACACGGACTTGGAAAGCGAGCGCGTCTGCTGCTTCAGGTGGCTACAATCCTGCATGACTGTGGAAAGTATGTCAGCTTTGCGGAAGCGTCGGAGAGTACGTATCATATTATCATGTCCTCAGAGATTATCGGTCTGACCCATCAGGAGCGGGAGATTGTTGCACAGATCGTGCGTTACAATACCCTTCCTCTGGACCCGTATGAGGAAGTCGCCGATGTGCTGAGTCAGGAAGAGTATCTTTGCGTGGCAAAACTTTCGGCAATTCTTCGTGTGGCAAATGCGCTGGATCAGAGCCACAAACAGAAGTTTAAAAATATCCGGATCGCGGTAAGGGAGAGAAAACTCGTGATTACGGTCGAGGCATTTGAGGATATTGCACTGGAACAGGCATTGTTTGACGCAAAGACCTCTTATTTTGAAAATGTATACAGCATGAAACCTGTTTTAAAAGAAAAGCGTATTTATAACTATTAGATTGGAGGGCTTTTATGGACACAAAAATAGATTTTAAAGATCCGGCATATTATGAAAACCGTGAGCTCAGCTGGATTAAGTTTGACCAGCGTGTATTAAGTGAATCAAGAGATAAATCCATTCCGCTTTTGGAGCGGTTGAAATTTGTCAGTATTACTTCTTCCAATCTGGATGAATTTTTTATGGTAAGGGTGGCATCCTTAAAGGATATGGTACATGCAAAATATAAAAAGCGTGATATCGCCGGAATGACCGCAACGGAGCAGCTTTCCGCCATCAATAAACAGGCGCGGGAACTGGTCAATATCCAGTACAGTACATTCAGCCGTTCCCTGATGCCGCTTCTGCGCAAAGAAGGAATATATCTTCTGGATGCACATGAGGATCTGAATGAGGAACAGGCGCGTTTTGTGGATCGCTATTTTATGGAAAATGTATATCCGGTACTCACCCCGATGGCAGTGGATGCCTCAAGACCGTTTCCGCTGATCCGGAACAAGACATTGAACATTGCAGCACTTCTTTCCAAGAAAAAAGGAAAAGCAGAAACCGTGTTTGCGACCGTGCAGGTGCCAAGTGTTCTGCCGCGTCTGGTACAGATTCCAAGCGAAGGGGAGACAAAATCGTTTATTCTCCTTGAGCAGATCATAGAACGCAACATCGGCATATTGTTTTCCAATTACAAGGTATTGTGTGCATATCCGTACCGGATCATGCGAAACGCAGATCTGACAATTGATGAGGATGAGGCATCAGATTTGCTGAAAGAGATTGAAAACAAATTAAAGATGCGTCAGTGGGGAGAAGTTATCCGTCTGGAAATTGAAGAGAAGGTAGACAAAAAACTTCTGAAATTTTTAAAGACGGAGCTGAAAGTATCGGATGAGGATATTTTTCAGATTGCAGGACCGATTGATCTGACTTTTTTAATGAAAATGTATGGGATTGACGGATATGACCATCTCCGCTATAAACCGTATACGCCGCAGCAGGTGCCGGAAATTACACCGGGAAGTGACATTTTTGCCGCAATCCGCAAAGGGGATATTTTTCTGCATCATCCATACGAAACCTTTGATCCAGTTGTGGATTTCATCCGGCAGGCATCCAAAGATCCGGATGTCCTGGCGATTAAACAGACACTGTATCGTGTCAGCGGAAATTCCCCGATTATCAGCAGTCTGGCACAGGCAGCGGAAAACGGCAAGCAGGTGTCGGTTCTGGTTGAGCTGAAAGCCCGTTTCGATGAGGAGCACAACATTGTATGGGCGAAAAAACTGGAACAGGCAGGCTGTCATGTGATCTATGGTCTCGTTGGTCTTAAAACACACAGCAAGATCGCACTGGTGGTCCGCCGGGAGGAGGACGGCATCCGCCGCTATGTGCATATGGGTACCGGCAACTACAACGACTCCACCGCAAAGATTTACACCGACCTGAGCGTATTCACCTGCGCCGAGCCCTTCGGTGCCGACGCTTCTTCCCTCTTTAACGTGCTGACCGGCTACTCCATGCCGCCGGAATACAACAAGTTCGCCGTTGCCCCCCATGGGCTGCGGAACTTCTTCACCCGCATGATTGAAAAGGAAATCAAGAACGCTAGAGACGGCTTGCCGGCTTCTATCACCGCCAAGGTCAACTCCTTGGTGGACCCGAAGATTATTGAGCATCTCTACAAAGCCTCCCAGGCAGGCGTGCAGATTCGACTCATCGTTCGTGGCATTTGCTGCTTGGTTCCCGGTATTGAGGGACTCAGCGAGAACATTACCGTCCACAGCATTGTGGGGCAGCTTTTGGAGCACAGCCGGATTTGGCGCTTTGAAAACGGCGGCAACCCTAGGCTGTATATGGGCAGCGCCGACTGGATGCAGCGGAACTTAGACCGCCGTG
>OKRV01001304.1_pt1 | contig 15285 bp, 9 predicted proteins | sample 1601201 | NCBI WGS metagenome assembly OKRV01 (sample SAMEA3541540, study PRJEB24748) | human gut metagenome | biome: human gut; feature: human-associated habitat; material: faeces | place: China | collected 2012 | reverse complement strand
CGGAGACCCGGTGGCGGCTGCGGCTCGCACAGTGCCCGTTAATCAGGCGCCGCTTGCGCGAGGCAATCAGCCACTTGCCGCTCATGACGACGAATCGGCTGCCGCACCGGAATCATTGTCCGAGGCCATCCAACGTGCTCCGAAACCGGCCGTCGTGGCATTGGCCGGTTTCGCGTTGATGGCCACTGGACTGTTGCTCACCAGCACCGGTGCGGATGTCCAGATTGTGTTTCCGCTGCTGGTAGGGTTGGGCGGCATCGCACTGGCATGGATGAATCTTAGTCCGCGAGGCACGCAGCTGTTGTCTATGTTGGGCGGCATCGCACTGATTTTCATGGGATGGGCATTGTATGTGCATAATGTCAGCATTCCTGGGTGGGGCACCTCTCCTCGACGCATTGTTGCCAGCGGATTCGTGATGATCGTCGGTATCGTGGTGGCGGTGATGCCGTGGGCGAACGCGATGCTGCAACGACTCACCCACGAGCAGGCATTGAAGGAGCGCGAAGAGGAGCGCGCGGACATGACCGCCCATCTGCATGATGGCGTGCTGCAAACGTTGGCGCTGATTCAGCTGAACTCCGAGGAACCGACCACCGTATTCGCCCTGGCGCGTAGCCAAGAGCGCGAGCTGCGCGAATGGCTGTATCAGGAACGTTCCACATCGGATCGTTCGGTGGGAGCCGGATTGAAGCAGATCGCCGCCGAGGTGGAGGACGAGCACGGCAAGCCGATTGAGGTGGTCACCGTGGGCGACGCGCGGCCGAGCGCCCAGACCGATGCGCTGCTGGACGCCACCCGTCAGGCGTTGGTCAATGCGGTCACGCATGGCGGCGAGCCGGTGTCTTTGTATTGCGAGGCCAGCGACACGATGGTTGAAGTGTTCGTGCGCGACCATGGCGAAGGCTTCGATATGGACGCCATTCCGCCCGACCGGCTGGGCATCCGCGAATCGATTATCGGCCGCATCAAACGGCGCGGCGGTACAGTGGAGATAGTGTCCAGGGCCGGCTGGGGCACCGAGGTCAGAATGCATATGCCGATCGCGCTGAAAGCGGCGCAGGGAGAACATCGATGAGCGAGAACGAGACAGCCAAGATTCGTGTGGCCATGGTCGATGACCATGAGATGTTCCGTGCGGGCGTAATCGCCACGTTGCGCGATTCCTTCGATATCGTCGGCCAAGCGGCGGACGTGCCCGGTTCGGTGGCGATGATCGCACAGACCAAGCCGCAGGTGGTGTTGCTGGATGTGCATGTGCCCGGCGGCGAGGGTGGCGGCGGTGCCGAGATCCTCGCCAAATCGCGGCCCTACTCCCCCACTACCGTGTTTCTGGCATTGTCGGTTTCGGATGCGCCGCAGGATGTGGGGTCGGTGATTCGCGCCGGCGCCCAGGGCTATGTAACCAAGACGATTACCGGCGCTGATTTGATTTCATCCATCAAGCAGGTGCATGAGGGCTATGCCGTGTTCTCGCCAAAACTGGCCGGTTTTGTACTTTCGACCTTCCAGGGTGTGCCGGCGGCGGGGTCTGATGGCGGCGCTGATGGTGCGGCACGGGCTCATGATGAGGAGCTGGACCGGCTGTCCGCCCGCGAGCAGGAGGTCATGCGGCTGATCGCGCGTGGTTACACATATAAAGAGGTGGCGGCCGAACTGTTCATTTCGATCAAGACGGTCGAAACGCACGTGAGCTCGGTGCTGCGAAAGCTTCAGCTTTCGAATCGCACCGAGCTCACCCGCTGGGCCGCCGATAGGCGCATCGTGTGATGAAACGACAATGAGCTCCCTCATCAGAGGGAGCTCATCTGCTCATATCACTCCGCGTCGCGGAAACCGTTGGGGTTCTTGGTCTGCCAGTTGAGGGAGGAGGCGGCCATGTCGTCGATGGTCAGCTCGGCCTTCCAGCCAAGCTCCTTCTCCGCCTTGGAAGCGTCGGCGTAGCAGGCGGCGATGTCACCGGGGCGACGCGGCTTGATCGCGTACGGAATCGGATGACCGGCGGCCTTCTCGTAAGCCTTGATAACCTCAAGCACGGAGTAGCCGTGGCCAGTACCCAGGTTGTAGACGAACACGCCTTCCTTGTCGATGTGGTCAATAACGGCCACGTGACCCTTGGCCAGGTCGACCACGTGGATGTAGTCACGCACACCAGTGCCGTCGGGCGTGTCGTAGTCGTCGCCGTAGACCTGGACTTCCTTGAGCTCGCCGACCGCGACCTTGGCCACGTACGGGGTGAGGTTCGCCGGAATACCCTTCGGGTCTTCGCCCAGCAGGCCGGACTCGTGCGCGCCGACCGGGTTGAAGTAGCGCAGCAGCACGATGGTCCAAGACGGATCGGCCACATGCACGTCGCGCAGAATCTGCTCTTGGAACAGCTTGGAGGTGCCGTACGGGTTGGTGGTGCCGCCGGTCGGCGTCTCCTCGGTAATCGGCAATTCCTTCGGCGTGCCGTACACGGTGGCGGAGGAGGAGAAGATGATCTTCTTGACGTTGTGCTTCTTCATCACCTTGAGCAGCACAAGCGTGGAGTACAGGTTGTTGTCGTAGTATTCGATCGGCTTGGCCACGGACTCGCCCACGGCCTTGAGACCGGCGAAGTGAATGACCCAGTCGATGTTGTTTTCGGTAAAGACGCGTTCCATAAGCGCCTCATCGCGCACGTCGCCGTCATAACGCTTGACCGGCTTGCCGGTGATTTGCTCGACGCGCTCAAGCGCCACGGGCGACGAGTTGCCGTAGTTATCTACGGAAATAACGTCGTAGCCCTTGTTGAGCAGTTCGATGTCGGTGTGGGTGGCGATGAATCCAGCACCGCCCGTAACCAGAACAGTAGTCATATTCCCTCCTTTGGAAGGACTTGCCTTCGGTTTTTCCTTCAGTATTGAGCTTACTTCACTTGACCTGTTTCACCTAGCGGCAAAACCAAGGCTTTCGAGGAATGTTTGCGTGGTGGCTTTCTGCTTGAAGACGGCCGTGTTGCCGAGGATGCGGTAGCAGACGCTGCCGAGCTCGTCGTGTACGGCTTGGCGGATGGCCTCGCGGTCGTGGTTTCCGGCCAACGTTTCAGCGAGTTCGCCCCATTCGAGACTGAATTCGCTGACTTCATCGGGCAAATCGCGGCCTTCGGCGAGCGCCTCTTCGACAATGCCGAGCTGGTCGACGAGCCGTCCGGGCAGAATGAACAAGCCTTGGGCCTCGATCAGTCCGATCGGCTCCTGCTTGACCGGCCAGTATTCGGGGTGTGCATGGAAAATACCTTCCGGGTACTCGTCGCTGATCGCATTGTTGCGGAAGATGAGACTCATCTCATAGCCGCGTTCGGTGATGATCGCGCTGGGCGACACCGCGGAGCGCTTGCCGTCCTCGCCTTCGCAGATGATGTCCAGCTCGGGGTTGGAGTAGTTGATCCAGCCTTCGCGGATCTTGTCGCACACCTCGATGATCGTGTCGCGCGATTTGGCGACCACGCGCACGGCGGTGCCGGGCCAGTCAAGGATTTCAACCACGGCGTCCGGATAGTCGGCAAGTGTGAAGGCGGCCCAAGTGGCGGCCTTGTGCATCGGCAGCAGTTCGCCGCCGCCCTGGTAATGGTCATGGGCGAGCACCGAGCCGCCGATGCGAGGCAGCGCGGCGTTGCATCCGAGGAAGTATCCGGGGAAACGGTCCACGAAGTCGAGCAGATGGCCGAAGGTGTCGCGGTCCACATGCATCGGCGTGTGGTCGGTGTTCACGCAGATGCCGTGCTGGTCGAAGTAGCCGTAGGGCGAGAACTGCCAGAACCATGACTCGCCGCCGAGCGTGACCGGCAAGGTGCGCAGCGTGCGCTTGTCACGTCCGGCGAAGCCCTCGTTCTCATGGCAGATCGTGCACTTCGGGTAGCCGCCGGCCACGGCGTTGCCGGCCGCCGCCTTCTTCATGTTCTTGAATTCGGGTTTGGCGAGGTTGATGGTCACCGTCAGCCCGTGCGAGTCGAAGCGCGGGTTCCGGTCGAGCTGGGCACGCTTGACATAATTGTTGGCCACACAGTAGTCGTAGAACCATTGCATGGCGGCCATGCCGCCATCCCGGTGCTCGACGAGCAGGAATCGGTCGTCGAGATCAGCGGGGTTGGCGGAGAGGATGCCCATGATGGTGTCGGCGTAGGCCGGGCCTTCCTCCGGCTTGAAAAGGCCGGCGGTTGTGGCGGCGGCGCGGAAGGCGGCGAGCAGGGGGTCGGGGGTCTTTTCGCCATAGGGGGCCTGGCTTCGGCTGCCAACAATGTCTTGGACTACGTCTGACACTGACGCCGCCGACGTTGTGGTTTTGGGTCCGGGGTAGGAATCTAGGCGGAAGAGGGCGAAGATTTGGTTGCGGGTCCAGTCTGCGTTGCGTGGGTCAAGGTCAAGATGGGCCAAGGCATAATCGATCAGGGCGTCGATGCTGGCGTATACCTCGGTCAGCTGATCGTTCATTGCTCTGCCTCCATCATGCTGGTTCGGGTATGGTTCGGCTGACGGCTCACCTGGCAGCCTCCATGATGTCGGCTACGATGGCGCGGGTTTCGCTGGCCTTCTGCTCCATCTCCTGCACGAGTTTGATCTGGGTGCGGGTGCGCACCAGATTATGCTCGGGGTACTTGGTGGCAAAGTAGATATCGCCTTCCAAGTAGTCGGCGAGAAAGCGCATGCCGCATTCCATGGTGAGCAGGTTGCCGCTGAACGGCAGCAGTTCGGCCTCGCGCGCGGTGATGCTGCCGCGTAGTTCGCCCACGAAGCCTTCCGTGTAGGCGCGGAACAGCTCGGTGCTGAAATGCACCTTGCTGAGGTCCTTTTCGTCTTCCAGAGCAGTGGACGCACCAAAGCGTATGGAATCGCCGAAGTCGAACAGCATGGAGCCGGGCATGATGGTGTCGAGATCGATGATCGCACGCGCCTTGCCGGTGGTGGCGTCCATGAGGATGTTGTTGAGCTTGGTGTCATTGTGGGTCACGCGCAGCGGAATCGAACCGTCCCTGAGCCCATCCATCACGACGGCATACTGGTCGGCGTGACTCAGATAGAAGTCGATTTCCGGCTGGCATGCGGCGGCGCGGCCGAGCTTGTCCGCGGCGAGGGCGGCCTTGAAGTCCTCGAAACGATGCGGGGTGTCGTGGAAGTGGGCGATGGTTTCGGTCAGCTGGCTGGCGTCGAATTCGGACAGGAAGTTCTGGAAGTCGCCGAATGCGCTGCCGGCTTCGCGGAACACGTCCGGGTTCGGCACGAGGTTGTAGGACACGGTGTGTTCGATGAACTTGTAGACGCGCCATGCGCCGCCATCGATCTCGGCCCAGGTGGCGCCTGAGGTGGTGGGCACAATGTCCAGCGTCTCTTTGCCCTGAGCCTTGAGAGTGGAGGTGACCAGTTCGACATTGCGCATCAGATTCACCGTATCGGGGAAGATGCTGGTGTTCATCTGCTGGAGGATGTAGCGGGGGCCGTCCGTGGTCACCAGATAGGTGGTGTTGATGTGGCCGTCTCCGTAAGGTTCGATACCGGTCACGGCACCTTCCAGCGCAAAATGCGAGGCGATGCCGAATAAAACTTCATTGCTTTCAGTCATGATGGGTCCGTTCTCCAAAACGTGGGATCAGGCTTCACGCCAGGCGATACCGCTGTCAGGCAGGTCGAAGTCCTCGGTGGTGCCGTCGGCCAAAGTCACCGTGGTCTTCTGCGGCTGATCGGTGTTGTTGATTACGCAATACAGCCCTTGCTCGGGGAAGTGTGCCACTTCGCATTCCGGATTGGACGAGCTCCAGGCCGCATACTTGTCTTCGTTGTGGGAAGCGTAGAACAGCACGCGTTCCAGCAGTCGGGCGTTGGCCGCCGAATAGGGCAGGCCGGAGATGTACACGCCGCGGCCCTTGCCATAATCGTTGGTCGCGAGCTGTACCTGGCCGCCGTCCGCGCGCAGCAGGGTCACGTTTTCATTGACCGGATACGTGTTGAGCACGGGTTCGCCGAAATCGATGCCGCCCAACGGCTTGATGGACTGGCCGCCGCCGCAGCCGCTCAGCGGGATGCGGTAGCCGGCCTGCTCCCAAGCCTCGCGGGCCGCCGGGTCGACCGGCACATCGGCGGTGATGAAGTGGTCCGGCACCACCGGCGGGAAATACTTGTCCACCGAAAGGGTCTGATAGCGCTCCTCGTCCACGCCAATCACGTCGGCCAGCTGGAAGAACCGGCCCGTTTGGAAGCGCGGTGCCGAGCTCGGCTCGCCCACGCCCACGAACGCGCCGCCGCCACGCACCCAGGCGCGCACGGTTTCCACGAGCTTCGGGTTGGTCCACACATCGCCGCCGGTGAATGCGGTGTCGACCGGGCCGCCGTTGATGATTACGTCGATATCGCTATCGATGCCATGCGCGAGTACGTCGTCGAAGCTGATGAACCGCACGTTCACGCGCATGCCGGACAGGGATTCCAGAATGCCGTAGTAGGAGTAGGTCTGCTTGTTGGGCAGGGCGTGTGCCACGGTGAACGCCATCCAGGAGCGCATCTTGCCCCAGGAATTCAGAATCGCCACGTTGAGCTCACCTTCGGCGGCCACCCCACCGGTGCGGTCGTGGATGTCGCGGAATTCGTTGGCGATATGGGTCACCGTGTCCACGAACTTCGGGAACTTGGCGGCCAGGGAGAGGTAGCCGCCGTAGCCCATGCGGCTGATCGGCGAGCGCAGGATCGCGCGGCGGGCCTTGCGCCAGTTGTCGAGGCCTTCGATGCTCGGATCGTTGCCCTCGTAGAACGTGTCGGGGAAGAAGTACGGCAGGAAGCGGCCTTCGGTGTACTTGACGCCCGGAATATCGGCGATCATGCGGGTGGTGGTGCCGTCGCCGATGGAACCGACCACGGCGTCCAGGCCGAGTTCGTCGAATCCGTCCTTGTACGGTTCGGTGCCGATCCACTGGTCGCCGAGGAACATCATCGCCTCTTTGCCGGCGGCGTGGGACATGTCGGCGAGCTGCTTGACGTTTTCGCGCACGAAGCCGGAGAGGAAGTCGATCCAGTCGCGCTGGGCTTTTCTGGGCACGCGCCATGCGGAGTTGTAGGCACCGCCGTCCACGAAGTCCTCCGGGCGCAGGCGGTAGCCATACTTGGCTTCGAAATCATCCAGCGCACGCGGGCTTACGGTGCAGGCGCAACCAAACCAGTCGACGACCTTTTCGCGGCGCTTTTCATCGAACAGGAGCGTGAACTGGTAGAAGAACGTGGTGAATCGCACCACATCGGTCTGCGGGCTGTCCTTAAGCCACTGCTCGAACGTGTCGAACACGAACTTGCGGGTGGCCGGATGGTAGATGTCGAACGGGATCTCGTGTTCCTTGTCGCCCCAGTCGTTGGTCAGATGGTTGTACATCTCGACCGGGTCCCAGATGATGTAGGCCAGGAAACTCACCGTGTACTCATGCCATGCGGCAACGCCGCTCACATGCACGGTGTCCTCGTCCGCGTCAAGCGTCCAGTTCGCCGAATCAACGACCTCGCCGGTGGTGCGGTCTACAACCTCCCAATACTTGTGAGGGTCGGCATCACGATTCGGCTTCAGCTGCTCAGCGAAGAAGCTTTCCATCAGCGGAATATCAACCGTATCCGATTCGGCGAGAATGCGATCGGTCAGCAGATACACCTGTGGCGTCTCATCCATATGCAGCGTAATCCACTCGTTATGCGCGCGAGTCGGGAAATACGCATTGTAAATCTTCTTGCCCAAGGCAAGCACAGACTCATCCAGATGCGTGCCATCGGAGTTACGAATGGCGTCTGCTCCCCACAGTTCGGCAAGCTCCTTGGTCTTCTCCGCAAAATTCTCCTCGCTAGGCAAGGTGAAGCGGCCGGTGCTAGTCATAGTCTCTCCTTTGAGGACATTGATTATTTTTTTGGATAATTAAATTGTAAACAATATATGCATATAAAACAAGAATCCGACACAACCGTCGGGCGTCCAGGATCCTGACTGTATAAATCCTTGAGAGTAGCCCCACGGCAACGCCGGAAGAGCGAATTGAACATCACCGGAGCTTCCCGGTCAGTTTCACCGACAATCTCATGACAAGAATCAGGAAGGCTCTGGATCGGTATGGTTGCGTGCTACTTATTGTTGAGAAGCCGTCCGGCGCCGGAAGGAGTAGCACGAGGCGCCGGACGGCGGGAATTATTGGTCTTAGGCTGTCCGCTTAACGCGTCGCCTTCGGCCCCTGCAATTAAGGACTCGCCTACGGCGAGACTCAATGCTGCCTTCGCTCGGCTACCGCCTCGCTCGGGCCGACGCTACAGACAGCCCACCGGGCTGTCCGCTTAACGCGTCAGCCCTTGACCGCACCAGCGGCGAGGCCGGCCTGCCAGTAGCGCTGGAGACCGAGGAAGAGCACGATCACAGGCAGCACACCGAGCAGAGCACCCATCATCAGAGCGCCACGATCAGTGAAGGTAGCCAGAGAGACCATGCCGTACAGACCCAAGGTCACCGGCTTCAAGGTGTCGGAAGAGACCATCATCAACGGCAGCAGGAAGTTGTTCCAAGTGGCCACGAACAGGAACAGGAAGATCGTGACCATTGCCGGAGCCAGAATCCTCAACACAATGGTGAAGAAGATGCGAGCTTCGCTTGCACCATCGATACGCGCCGCCTCAAGCAGCTCGTTCGGCACTGAGGTCTGCGCGTATACGCGGCCCAGGAAGAAGCCGAACGGAGAGACGCAGCACGGGATGATGATGGAGAGCATCGTGTTGGTCAGGTGCATGGCATGGAAGATGGAGTACTGCGGAATGGTCAGCAGAGCGGCCGGCATCAGCATGCAGCCCATAATCACGCCAATGGCAAGGTTCTTACCCTTGAAGTTGAACTTTGCGGTAGCGTATCCCGCCATCACAGCCACGAGCGTACCCACCAGAGCGGAAACACCCGAGTAGATCAGGGAGTTCAGCACCCAGCGCCAGAACTGGCCACGGGTCCAACCAATCAGCGTGCCATAGTTCTTGGCGATGGCGGCAGGCAAATCGCTCAGACCCACGGCGAACCACAGACCGTTGCTGCCGGTCATCTGGCTCGGCGTCTTGGTCGAGGCGATGATGGCCCAGTAAATCGGGAACAGAAAGTAGATCAGCGCGAAGACCAGAACAACGATGGTGATGGTCTTGACCAGCGCGGAAGGCTGCATGGAACGAGGCAGGTCGTTGGCATGCTTGTCGCGAATCCTGTCAGCCTTCTTACGAGCGCGTGCGACCGCGCGGGATTCCTTATCAGTAGCTTCTACGGTGCTCATTCTGCGTTCACCTTCCTTTCAACGAGCGTGTAGACCACGGCGAGTACGCCAGCGATCAGTGCCATAACGATGGCCACAGCGGATGCAGGTCCGTCACCACCCGGGGTCAGCGTGCCCTGCGAGGTATTGAGGGCCATCATCATTGGCGTGTACGACTTGGAAATGCTCGGATCGGAAATCGACATCACCTGCGGCTCGTTGAACAGCTGGATGGTGCCGACGATGGAGAGCAGCATGGCAAGCAGGGCGGCTGCACGCACGTTCGGCAGCTTGATCTTCATGGCGATCTGGAAGCCACTGGCGCCATCGATCGTGCGGAATGGCCTGCAGTGCGGCGAGGAAGATCAGCATGTTGTAGCCGGTGAAGGTCCAGGTCGTGATGTTGGCCATAGAGCCGAGGACCACATTGTCGCCGAAGAAGTTCACCTTGATGCCGATGGCGGCAAGTCCCTTAACGATAGGGGAAATCTGGCCGTTGTAGAGGTACACCCAGATGATGGATGCGACCACGCCCGGAATGGCGTACGGCAGGAAGTAGCTCAGACGGAATGCGGTGATGTGCTTGACGATATAGGAATCGATGAGCATTGCCAGAGCAAGTGCCACGATGATCATGACCGGCACCTGAATCACGGTGTAGAGCACTACCCTGCCCACGCCAGCCCAGAAGTTGCCGGAAGTAATAACGTATTGGAAGTTCTGAAGTCCGACGAACTTATCGACCAGTTCCCCGCCGCCGTATGCGCCACCGCCCGTGGTGACCTGGCGGAAGAAGCTGGAATAAATAGCCCAAATGATGGGAAGAATAAATACCAGAGCGAACAGGATGCCAAACGGTGCCATGAAGGCCCAGCCGGTACGATTCTCACGCTTCACAGCATCAGAAGCCTTTGGCTTATCGGCACGCCTGGCGACCCCCGTCTTCGCCGTTTTTGTTGTTGCAGTCATAGGGAAACCTGTCTTTCAAAAGAACAGTGAGAAATAGAAAGTACGTAATGCAGTTCGAATCGATGCAGTCAGATCAAACACAATTAATGACGAACCGAACTCGAGTAAAAGGAAAGGCCGGAGTGTTGAGCTCCGGCCTTTCGATGTGTGGTTGAGGATATCAGCGGCTGGAAGGAACCCTAACCGTTAATGTCACTCGGAAACAGACAGGCCGAAGTTCTTCAGCGTATCCACAGAGGTGGTCTGTGCGTCGGAGAAGATGTCTGCAACCTTGCCGGAGCCATCGGTGGCCTTGGCGGCGGTTTCGTTCATCTTGGCGGCGACTGCGGAGAAGCCAGGCATGTAGGTGAAGTCACCCATGTTGTTGTTAGCGGTCTTGAATTCCTTCATGATGTCCTGACCACCGAAGAAGGTGGACCACTCGGAAGGAGTCTCAGCGTCTTCAGTGGTAGCAGCCGGCACGAGGCCCTGGGAAACCAGATCAGGAACCTGGGTGTTGAACCAATCCAGGAACTCCATTGCTTCCTTCGGGTGCTTGGAGTTCTTCAGCACGGCCACGGCGGAACCACCGTCAGGGCCGGTCTTGCCAGCGTTGCCGAACCAGTCACCGAGCTGAGCGACCTGCCATTCGCCGGAGCCGGTGCCACCGGAGGAGGTCATGAACAGCGGGGCTTCCCAAGCGGCGGCCACAGTACCGATCAACGAGCCATCCTTGATGGATGCATCGAAGGACGGATCCCAACGCGGGTTGGTGGTGGCTGCCTTGGCGTCGAGCAGCTGCTGGTAGAAGTCAGCGGTTGCCTTGGAGCCATCGGTCTCGGTGTTGACGACCCAGGAGTCGCCCTTCACCTTGTACCAACCACCGGAGGCGCCAGCCAGACCGGAGATCATGTTGCCGGCCTCATCAGGCTGGTAGGACATGATGTACTTGCCAGCGGCGGCAGCGGTCTTGGCAGCGGCGATAAACTCATCGGCGGTCTGCGGAATCTCGGTGATGCCGAGCTTCTCGAACTCAGCCTTGTTGTAGAAGTAAACCAGCGGGCCGGTGTCCTGCGGCAGGCCGTAAGCCTTGCCGCCAACCTGAACCAGGCTGTACGGGCCGGATGCGAAGTCGTTCTTGTACTGCTCGGCATACTGGGTCACATCCTGCAGCAGACCCTTGGTGAAGACCTCAGGCAGCTCGGCGTAACCGACCTGAGCCAGATCCGGAGCCTCGCCGGACTTGACGTCGGTCTCAAGCTTCTTGATCATGTCAGAGGCCTTACCATCGAACTTGGTGGCCTTGACCTGAATATCCGGATGCTGCTTATTCCACTTGGCAACGATGTCGTTGACCAGAGTCATGCCCTCGGAATCCGGCAGACGGTGCATGTAGGTGATGTTGACCACGCCACCATCATCGGTGGTCTTCGTGTCGCCGGCAGTGTCGCTGCCGCAACCGGCCAAGCCCATTCCCATTGCTGCTACCGCGGCAAAAGCAGCCACGATGCGCTTATTGCGAGATACCATATCTCTACTCCTTCGTAGTGAAATCATCATCTCAGTGTGATGACTGATTACTAATGTATGCCCTCATTCTTTTATTGTCAACTTAGCTAACAATTACCGCGCGTCCCGTTGAGGCGAGTAGCATTAAACCGGTTCGATGCTCGATTGCGCGGATTTGTTTATTTCATTAACTCCCCTTACAAAGCAACGTACTTTTGGTCCGCCGGTAGACCTAATGAGATATTGGATAGCGGCAACAATCCAAGACGTTAGCTTGCAATCGTCCACCGCAAATTGCAAGCACTTGCCAACATTATCGGTTTTCAGGTCGCCGGCGCGATACCCGACTAGGGAGGCACCGCGCCTTAATGAGACGCTACACGAGCAGTCTCAGCAACTGGTAGAGCTGCCACAGGCTACGCACGTTGAAGTGCGTGCCGTCAACCGTGGCGTTCGCCTCGCCATCGCCCACATGGACGATCACGGTGCGCCCGTTCACGGTCAGACTACCGTGCATCGTGATATGATTGCATCTTGCAACCTTGTTGATTAAAGGCGCAAGCCGGTAATCAACGCAAAGGCCCGGTGCTGCAAACGTCGGGCCTTTTCTTATCGGCTCACGCCGATCGGCCCGTCATATCAACGGGGACACCGCATGTTACGGCATCACAAACCAATATATCAGCACCCCGGTGGCAATCAAGAAGACAGGTTCCAGAAAAAGAAAAAAAGGCCTGGGCATGTTGCCCAGGCCTCGGTTCGCGGACAGGGCGAGATTCGAACTCGCGGAGGGTTGCCCCTCAACGGTTTTCAAGACCGTCTCTTTAGGCCGCTCAGACACCTGTCCTGATGCGCGTTCACACGCGCAAGTATTCATTATACAGAAGGGAGGGATGTTGATATTCGGCAGTGCGGTCGGTCTTGGATTCGCCTGCTGGCTATCAGCGATCTCTCCCTCAGTAATCTCTCCCTCAGTCAGCTACGCTGACAGCTCCCTCATCAGAGGGAGCTAAAGCACGATGAGACTCAGGCCTCCCACTTCGTGGGCTCGATAACTTCCTTGCCGCCCATGTAGGCGCGCATGGCCTTCGGGATCTCGATGGAGCCGTCCTTCTGCTGGTGGTTCTCCATGATAGCGACCAGCCAACGGGTGGTGGCCAGCGTGCCGTTCAGGGTGGAGACCGGGCGGGTGCCGCCGTCTTCCATACGCTCGCGGATGTTCAGGCGGCGAGCCTGGTACTCGGTGCAGTTCGAGGTGGAGGTGAGCTCGCGGTAACGGCCCTGGGTCGGCACCCAAGCCTCGCAGTCGAACTTACGGGCGGCGGAGGAACCGAGGTCGCCGGCGGCGGTATCGATGATGCGGTAGGGCACCTCGACCTTGGCGAGCATCTCCTGTTCCATGGCCAGCAGGTGCTCGTGCTCCTTGTAGGAGTCCTCCTGCTTGGCGTAAACGAACATCTCCACCTTGTCGAACTGGTGGACGCGGATGATGCCGGAAGTATCCTTGCCTGCGGCACCGGCCTCGCGGCGGTAGCAGGAGGACCAACCGCAGTAGCGCAGCGGGCCGTTGCCGAGGTCGAGGATCTCGTTCTCGTGCATGCCGGCGAGCGCCACTTCGGAAGTGCCGACCAGGTACTGGTCATCGGGCTCGCGCAGACGGTAGATCTCGTCGGCGTGGGAGTTCAGGAAGCCGGTGCCGCGCATGACCTCGGGGCGCACGAGCGTCGGGGTGATGGCCAGCGTGAAGCCGTGCTCTTCGGCCTGGTCCACGGCCATGGTGAGCATGGCAATCTGCATGCGGGCCACCTGGCCACGCAGGAAATAGAAGCGGGAGCCGCCGACCTTGACGCCGCGGCGCATGTCGATGCCGGCCACGCCGGTGCCGAGGGTCAGGTGGTCTTTCGGCTCGAAGCCTTCGGCCGCGAAGTCGCGAATCTGGCCAACCTTCTTGACGACCACGTAGTCATCCTCGCCGCCTTCGGGAGCTTCGGGCTCCACGATGTTGGAGAGCTTCCACATGGCGGTGGTGTATTCCTCGGCTGCGGAATCGGCCTTGGACTTGTATTCGGAGACCTTCTGGGACAGTTCCTTGGTTTCGGCGATGAGCTTGGCCTTCTCGTCCGCCGGGGCGGAGGCGACCTTCTTGCCGATTTCCTTCTGCTGGGCGCGAGCCTCTTCGAAGGCCTTCAGCGCCTCACGACGTGCGGTGTCGGAGGAGAGCACTTCGTCGACGAGTTCCACGGACTCGCCGCGCTTGCGCTGGGATTCCTTGACGATATCGGTGTGTTCACGGATGAATTGAATATCAAGCATGGGCACCAGACTAGCCGCGTAAGCAGACACCGACAATGGCCGAATGCGCGGGAGTCACGCGGAAATCACAGGGAAGCCCGGGAAAGTCCGCGGACGGGTCCACCCGGCCAATTTCGTCAGATGAGACGCGATTGAACCATAATCACGCCCCACGGGGCTGTTGCGTGCAGGAAATGTTCACGTACGGCGCACCATGGGCGCAAACGACCTCCCCACCGATAACAATAGGAGCCATGCCTCAGCCTGCCCTCACCGTGTTTCTGATCATCGCCGCAATCGCCATTGTGGTGGTGCTCATCGCCGTCATCGTCATCGCTCTGCGCGCGCAGCGCCGCCGCAAGCTGGCTCAGACGCTGGAGAAGCGCCGGGACGACGAGGTGCAGTACGCCTTCATCGTGAATCCGTCCAAACCGCAGGCCGAAGCCCGCAGGCTGCATATCCAGAGGTTCTGCGAGGCCAAGGGGCTCAATCGCATCCGCTTCTACGACACCCAGCTTGACAAGGACGGCAGGGTCTGCGCGCTTGAGGCGCTGGAGGACGGCGCCGACGTGGTGATCGCGGTCGGCGGCGACGGCACGGTGCGCACGGTGGCGAGCGCCGTCTCCGGCACCGGCCATGCGCTGGGCATCATCCCCATCGGCACCGGCAACCTGTTTGCCCGCAATATGGGCGTTCCCGTGGACGATATCGACGCCGCGCTGACCGTGGCCACCTCCCACGGCTCCCGCCTGGTGGACATGGGCCGTCTCACCCTGCTCGACCACCCGGAGGACGACCACGGCCACGCCTTCCTCATCATCGCCGGCATCGGCTTCGATGCGGCCATGATCGACGACACCAACCCCGAGCTCAAGGCGAACATCAGCTGGCTCGCCTACTTCGTGGGCGGCGTGAAGAACCTGTTCGCGCCGAAGTTCCGCGGCACGCTGACAGTCACCAGCGCCGACGGCTCGACCCACACCATCAAGAATCTCGATTTCCGCACGGTGATGGCCGGCAACTGCGGCCAGATTCCCATGTTCTCGCTGATGCCGGCGGCATCCTATGACGATGGTCTGCTGGACTTCGAAATCATCGACACCACCGGCGGCATCCTCGGCTGGGCCAACCTGTTCGGCGACGTGGTGCACCAGACGATCATCGGCAAGCCCGAACAGAACCCGCTGTCCACGAACTCGACCATCGAACAGGTTCAGGGCGTCAGTGCCGAAATCATGCTTCTGGCAAACAATCCGCGCGAAAGAGTAGAACCGGGT
>OKRV01001293.1_pt1 | contig 15358 bp, 13 predicted proteins | sample 1601201 | NCBI WGS metagenome assembly OKRV01 (sample SAMEA3541540, study PRJEB24748) | human gut metagenome | biome: human gut; feature: human-associated habitat; material: faeces | place: China | collected 2012 | reverse complement strand
GCAATTCATCTCACCGCCTAAAGAGGCGGGAGACTTCTTGCAGAATCAGGTTAAACGTTATAGCTAAAAACGATTCTCAGTATAGCCTAAGACAATACTTAGCGGCTAAAATCATCCGGAACGGCTTCTTCCCCGGAAAAAACGTGGAGAATAGCCTGGACGATGCGCTGCGAAGCCTTGCCGTCGCCATAGGGATTGACAGCGTTGCTCATGGCATCGTAAGCGGCCTGGTCGGTCAGGAGCCGCTTCGTTTCGGCATAGACGACATCCTTGTCCGTGCCGATGAGGCGTACCGTGCCGGCTTCGACGGCTTCAGGCCGTTCGGTCGTATTGCGCAGGACCAGGACAGGCTTGCCGAGAGACGGCGCTTCTTCCTGGATGCCGCCAGAGTCGGTGAGGACCAGGCTGCTCAGGCTCATGAGATTGGCAAAGGGTTCATATTCCATGGGGTCGATGAGGTGGATGCGGTCGACACCGGCCAGTTCCTCTTCGACGACTTTGCGCACCAGCGGATTACGGTGGACAGGAAAGACGATTTCCGTATCGGGAATCTCTTCGATAATGCGGCGCAGGGCCTTATAGATATGGCGCATCGGTTCACCCAGGTTTTCCCGGCGGTGCGTCGTCAGGAGGATGACCCGGTGGTTATGGAAATCGACGTCCTTCAGGTCGTCGCCGAAGTCATAGTCGCCGGCAACGGTCGTCATCAAGGCGTCGATGACGGTATTCCCCGTCACATAAATATGAGAAGGATTTACATTTTCCTTGAGCAGATTGGCCTTGGCCGTCGCCGTCGGTGCGAAGTGGATGGCTGCGATGGCACCGGTCAGCTTGCGGTTCATTTCTTCCGGGAAGGGCGAATAGATGTCCCCTGTCCGCAGACCGGCTTCGACGTGGCCTACCGGGACCTGCTGGTAGTACGAGGCCAGGGCGCCGGCAAAGGTCGTCGTCGTGTCGCCATGGACCAGGACCAGGTCGGGCTTTTCCTTGGCCAGGACATCTTTCAGGCCCATGAGGGACTTGGTCGTAATGTCGTACAGCGTCTGCCCCTGGGACATGATATCCAGGTCATAGTCCGGTGTAATCTGGAAGAGATCCAGTACCTGGTCGAGCATCTGACGGTGCTGGGCCGTAACGGCGACGATGGTCTGGATCCGGTCGGCATGTTTCTGCAATTCCAGTACGACAGGGGCCATCTTGATGGCTTCCGGCCGCGTACCGAATACAGTCATTACCTTGATCATAATAAAAAAACCTCCTTATAAGACAACCGATTCCACCCACTACTGTTTGTGGGTGGAATCGGTCGTTGATTTGCGCAATATGCCAATGCGTTTTGCCGAATAAATGATGACGGCAAGAACGACCAGGACAGTCACGATACCCGTCTTATAGCTCACGTTGGCTACAAAGAGGGCTACGATGCCGAGAATCATGCTGACAAAATACATTATTAATACGGCTTGCTTCTGTGTCATGCCCAGAGCCAGCAGGCGATGATGCAGGTGGCCCTTATCAGGCTGGAAAATCGGAACGCCGCTCATCTTGCGGCGGATGATAGCAAACGTCGTATCGAGGATCGGCAGACCCAGGGCGATGATGGGTACGACGAGAGCCACGGTGGCTGCCGTCTTGACCAGGCCTAAGACGGCGGCGACGGACAGGGTATAGCCCAGGAGCATACTGCCCGTATCGCCCATGAAAATCTTGGCCGGGTTGAAATTGTACTGCAAGAAGCCCAGAGCCGCCCCAGCCATGGACACGATGACCAGAGCCGGCAGGAACTGGTTCAGGTTATAAGCCAGGAGGAACATCGAAATCGATGCGATGAAGGCGACGCCGGCTGCCAGGCCGTCGAGACCATCGATGAGGTTCACCGTATTGGTAAAGCCGATGATCCAGAAAATCGTCACGGGAATGGCAATGATTTCCGGCAGGACGATGATATCACCAAAAGGATTGGTCAGCCATTCGATCTGGATGCCAAAGGCGATGGGGATGCAGGCGGCCAGGATCTGGCCGACGAGCTTGACCTTGGCCGGGATATTGCAGATGTCGTCCCAGATGCCGACGGCGACGATAGCCGTGCAGCCCAGGAGCATCCCGACCAGTTCATGCTGCAAAGGCACGCAGAACAAGACGGCTGCCATGAAGCCGATATAGATTGCCAGCCCGCCGAGCCGCGGGATGACATGAGTATGTACCTTTCTTGCATTGGGCCGGTCCACGGCGCCGATCTTGATAGCGAGTTTCTTGACGCTCGGCGTCAGGAGATAAGAAACGACTAATGCAATTACAAAGGGTACAACATATTGGAGCACAACACACGCCTACTTTCCATTAATCTATCAGTTCGTCAGACTGCGCATGGGCGCCGGGATGCGGCCGCCGCGGGCAATGAATTCATCTGACTTGTATTTATTGACATTGATGATCGGGCAATGGCCGAGGAGGCCGCCGAATTCAACATTGTCGCCGACGTCCTTGCCCGGTACGGGGATGACGCGGACGGCCGTCGTCTTGTTGTTGATCATGCCGATAGCCGCTTCGTCGGCGATGATGGCCGAAATGGTCGAGGCCGGCGTATTGCCGGGGATGGCGATCATGTCGAGGCCGACCGAGCAGACACAGGTCATGGCTTCCAGTTTTTCCAGGCTCAGGCTGCCGCGGCCGACGGCTTCGAGCATGCCCTTGTCTTCACTGACAGGGATAAAGGCGCCAGACAGGCCGCCGACGCGGGACGAAGCCATGAGGCCGCCCTTCTTGACGGCGTCGTTGAGGAGCGCCAGGGCTGCCGTCGTGCCGCAGGCACCACAGCTTTCCAGGCCCATTTCTTCCAAAATCGATGCGACGCTGTCGCCGACTGCCGGTGTCGGAGCCAAGGACAGGTCGATGATGCCAAAGGGCATGTTGAGGCGCTTCGACGCTTCCATGGCGACGAGCTGGCCGACGCGGGTAATCTTGAAGGCCGTCTTCTTGATGGTTTCGGCGACGACGTCAAAGGGCTGGCCTTTGACCTGTTCCAGGGCGACTTTGACGACGCCCGGGCCGCTGACACCGACGCTGATGCACGAATCCCCATTGGTGACGCCGTGGAAGGCGCCGGCCATGAAGGGGTTGTCTTCGACGGCATTGGAGAAGACGACGAGTTTGGCGCAGCCTAAGGCATCCTGGTCCTTCGTCCGTTCGGCCAGGTCCTTGAAGACGCGGCCCATTTCGGCGACGGCATCCATGTTGATGCCGGCCTTCGTCGAGCCGACGGCGACGGAACTGCAGACGAGGTCGGTCACAGCCAGGCTTTCGGCGATGGAGTCGATGAGGATGCGGTCGCCTTTGCTCATGCCCCGTTCGACCAGGGCCGAGAAGCCGCCGATGAAGTTGATGCCGATTTCTTTAGCTGCCTTGTCGAGGGTCCGGGCGATGTCGACGTAACTCGTCAGGTCGCTGGCCCCGGCGACGAGGCTGATGGGCGTCACGGAGACGCGCTTATTGATGATGGGCACGCCGTATTCGCGGGAGATGGCTTCTCCCGTTTCGACTAAGTGTTCACCGTATTTCGTGATTTTATCGTAAATATTGTTGCACAAGGTCTTGCCGTCGCTGGCGCAGCAGTCGAGGAGGCTGATGCCCATGGTAATGGTGCGGACGTCAAGGTTGTTCTTTTGAATCATCTGATTCGTTTCAAGTACGTCTTGGATTGTCAGCATATCATTTCTCCTTAGCCTACACGATGCATTGCGTCAAAAATAGCCTGGTTCTGCGCCCGGATTTCAACGCCGAGGGCATCGCCCTTCTGTTTGAGCAAATCCTGTAAGGTATCTAAGGTAATATCGGAATTATCCATGTCCACGATCATGGCCATGTTGAAAATGCCATCTAAGATGACCTGGTTGATCGTCAAGATATTGACTTTATTTTCTGCCATGATCTGGCTGACGGCGGCGATGATACCAGTGCGGTCCACGCCAACTACGGTGATTACAACTTTCACAGCTGTCCACTCCTTTTCGTTATTAAATTCCATGCTTCCCTATTATAGCACAGGTAGCGTACTGAATTCCACTGTCTGCATACGAAATGATAGAATTGACGACAAACTTGCAACTCTGAGCTATTTATTCAATGCCTTGCTGATGAGGGCCTTGCCTTCTTCCAGGAGCTTGCCGGCCTGGTCAGGCGAAACGAAGCTTTCAGCGTATAATTTGTACAGGTCTTCGGTGCCGGACGGGCGGGCGGCGACCCAGCCGTCGTCAGTCGTGATCTTGACGCCGCCGATGGCGAAATCACCGTACGGGGACTTGGAGAGGACGGCCGTAATGGGGCTGCCGCACAAGGTCTTTTCCGTGACGTCGGCTTCGTTGAGGGCGCTGATCTTGTCTTTTTCTTCCAGCGTCGCCGGCGCATCGCTGCGCATGGTGTACGGCCGGCCCAGTTTTTCGCAGAGGTCATTGTAATATTCGATGGGCGATTTGCCCGTGACGGCGCGGATTTCAGCGGCCAGGAGGCACATGATCATGCCGTCCTTGTCGGTCGTCCAGACGCTGCGGTCCTTGGCGATGAACGAGCCGCCGGCACTTTCTTCGCCGGAAAAGGCGATCTTGCCATCTGTATAGAGGGGGCCGAAATATTTGAAACCGACCGGGACTTCATAGAGCGGGATGTCCAGGAGCTTGGCTGCCCGGGCGAGCATATCCGTCGTGACGACGGTCTTGGCGATGCCCAGGCCTTCGAAATTGCGGTGCGTCATGAGGTAATGGGCAGCGACGGTCAAAAAGGCGTTGGCCGAAATCATGCCTTCCGCGCCGGAGACGATGCCGAAGCGGTCGTAGTCCGGGTCATTGGCCAGGATGAGGTTATAGTCTGCGGCCTGGCCGGTGACGGCCGACATGACATAGGCCGACGAGCAGTCCATGCGGACCTTGCCGTCGTGGTCGTAATTCATGAAGGTGAACTGCGGGTCATACGTATCGTTGACGAAATCCAGGTCCAGGTGGTACGTGTCGGAAATCTGGTGCCAGTAGTTCATGCCCGATCCGCCCAGGGCGTTGACCAGGATGCGCAATTTAGCGTCGCGGATGGCGTCCATGTCGATGATGGAGTCCAGTTCGGCCACGTAGAGGCCTTTGTAATCGTAAGGGACGACGAAGCGGCTGTCCTTGGCCTGGTCATAGGCCATCATCTGGACGCCTTCGTTGTGGCCGGCCAGGAGACGGTTGGCTTCCGTTTCGATGGCCTTGGTGATATCCGAACCAGCCGGGCCGCCGGTGATGGGATTGTACTTGATGCCGCCGTGTTCCGGAGGATTGTGGGACGGCGTGATGATCAGGCCGTCAGCCAGGCGGTCTTCACGATGGCTGTTATAGCGCAGGATAGCCCGCGAGACAGATGGTGTCGGCACGAAATCGCCAACGCTGTCGACGTAGGCCGTGACGCCGTTGGCTGCCAGGACGGACAAGACCGTTTCATAAGCCAGTTTCGACAGATAATGGGTATCTTCGCCGACGAACAGCGGCCCTTCGGCGCCGAACTGCTTGCGGAAGTTGCAGACAGCCTGGGTAATGGCCGCCACGTGGTCCTGGGTAAAGCTGCCGTTGCCGGCCTGGCCGCGATGGCCTGATGTGCCGAAACGGACCTGCTGATGAGGATCCGCCACATCGGGATGCGTCGTATGATATGCCGCAGCGATGGCTTTCAAATCAATGTAGTCTTCTTTTCTTACTTTGGTACCTGCCAATTCATGTACTGCCATACTATCACCTGCTTCATTATTTTGACAATCGCACAGCGATTTTATACAATAAGGACGAGTATGCATGATTCCATACACACTATTCCATGGCTGTACGTCATCATTGTTATAGTTTACATTCATTATAACAAAAAATGTATCAATATCCTAGATATATAAGGAAGAAAGGTGATTTGCATGACAAAATTTATTTCCTGGAACGTCAACGGCCTGCGGGCCGTCATGAAGAAAGGCTTCCTGGATACCTTCCAGGCCCTCGACGCCGACGTCTTCTGCCTGCAGGAAACAAAGCTCCAGGCCGGCCAGATCGACCTGGACCTGCCGGGCTATGAACAATACTGGAATTATGCCGACCGCAAAGGCTACAGCGGCACGGCCATCTTCACCCGCCTGTCTCCCCTGTCCGTCCGCTACGGCATGGGCATCGACGAGCATGACCACGAAGGGCGCCTGATCACCCTGGAATTCCCGGAATACTACTTCGTGACCTGCTATACGCCCAATTCCCAGAGCGAACTGGCCCGCCTGCCGTACCGTATGAAATGGGAAGACGACTTCCGCCAGTACCTGCTGGAACTGCACCGGGACAAGCCGGTCATCATCTGCGGCGACCTCAACGTGGCCCACGAAGAGATTGACCTCAAGAACCCCAAGACGAACCGCAAGAACGCCGGCTTCTCCGACGAAGAACGGCAGAAGATGACGGACCTGCTGGCGGCAGGCTTCACCGATACGTGGCGCTACTTCTACCCCGACGTGACCGGTGTGTATTCGTGGTGGAGCTACCGTTTCAAAGCCCGTCAGAACAATGCCGGGTGGCGCATCGACTATTTCCTGACCACCAAGGACCTCGACGACCGGCTGGAAAAAGCCGCTATCTATACCGACATCACCGGCAGCGACCACTGCCCGGTCGGTCTGGAATTGAAATGATTTTTTCGCAAAGGAGCGATACGTATGTTAAAGAAATTGACCACAGCCTTACTGGCCTGCACGGCTTTTGCCCTGCCCCAGGCCTTTGCCTTGTCCGTCCTGCCCGAAGCCGGTGTCAGCCTCGGCGTCGGCACGAAAGAACAGTACGCCGAAGCCAAAGTCCTGCCGCGGACGACGATTGGCTATAAACGGGCCGACCGCGATCAGTACGGCAACCAGAACGACATCTATGCCAAATACAATGTCATCGGCTCGAAAGTCCAGCTCCTCGGCGGCTGGCGCAACAACATCGACGAACAGTCGAGCTCGACGTCCTTCTACGGCGGCATCGGCGTCGCTGCGCCGCACATCCTGGGCCTCCAGCCCTATGCGACCTACGTCAAGGGCTCGCACTTTGCCGAAGCCCAGGCCGGCCTCAATTACAACATCGCCTTCGGCTGGGGCCTGAACGTCAATTACCATAACTACATGCCCGAAGACGGCGACAACGAACACGGCGTCGGCGCCGGCGTGACCTTCCATTTTTAAAGGACGCAGTTCGCATTCGCAGGCCGCATCGTAAGTGCCGTCCCAGGGGCGGCAAAAGGCAACCTCTCCGGCCCTATGGGCCACCTCTCCTATCAGGAGAGGCTTAAGGCTCCCTTTATAGGGGAGCTGGCAGCGTAGCTGACTGAGAGGTTGCTTGTCATTATAAAAAAGGGCTTGTCGCACGAAGGCTTTTGCCATCATGTGATATCCCTTTCTCTTTATAGTTTGTAGTGTGGAGTTTGTAGTTTGTAGAAGCTGATTTTAAATTTTTTACCATTTGCTGCAAACTAAAAACTATAAACTTAAAACTCAAAAAGGAGCTGTCGCAATGCGACAGCTCCTTTTTACATCCAAACGATATATTAGAAAGCGTTATGAGAATATTCGTAGTACATGTCGGTGAGCTGATCCATTTTGTCGCTCATTTCGACCATGAGGTCCGATGCGGTATCGTAGTCGTCAGCAGCCAGGGCCTGTTTGATCTTGGAGAAGATGGACAGGCTCTTTTCGGTGTCGCGGCCTAATTCCGTGCGGAGAGCGTTAATCTTGGTCCAGCGTTCGACTTCGAGAGCATTGCTGTCGCCATCAGCATGGAGCTGTTCGGCAGCGATGACTTTCGAGAGGTTTTCCGGAATGATGCGGTACTGGAGTTCCAGTGCCCAGCGGCTGAGAGCGCCGAGTTTGAAGGATTCCATGATGCGTTTCTGGAAAGCGTCGCAAGCGAGGTCGTCCAGTTTTTCCGGATACGTCGTAAGGGCTTTGAAGTTTTCCCATACCGTACGCGGAGCTTTGCCGAACATGGCATTGCGTTCTTCGTCGCTGAAGTTTTCGAAGACGTCGACTTCGGAGCGGTATGCCCGGTCTTTTTCCAGGTAATCTGCGTCTTCGCCCGGTTTCTTGGAGAGTTCAGCCAGGAGTTCAGCCGTCGATTTGCCGCTGGAGAGAGCGTATTTGATGCCGTCCAGAGCGCCGAGGTAGCACATAGCGATGGCGATGTACGTATTGGTAAACGGGTTGGGAGCGCGGAGTTCGAAACGCGTAGCTGCCGGGCTGGCGATGTCGCGGATGAGGCCGGCCAGGACGGAACGGTTACGAGTCGGAACGTCCGGCGTTTCACCACCGAGAGCCGTGACGATGCAGACAGGAGCTTCGAAGCCCGGTTTCAAGCGGTTGAGGGAGTCCGTCGTCGACGATACGAAGGGGTTGATAACTTCGTAGTGTTTGAGGATACCCATGATAGCGCCGTAGCCGATGGCCGAGAGGAATTCGCTCTTCATGTCATCCGGGTTGAAGAGGTTGACGAATTTGCCATTCTTCATGATAGCGCCGATACCGAGGTGAGTATGTTCACCGGAGCCGGCAACACCGTGGATCGGTTTAGCCTGGAAGGTGACTTCGAGGCCGTTTTCACGGAAGACTTCGCGGACGATGATACGGGCAGCGATTTCGTTATCAGCTGTCTGTACAGGGTCGCTGGCGTATTTCCAGTCGACTTCGAGCTGTTCGAGGACGAAGGTCAATTTACCGGAATCGTCGATCTGGGCTTTGACGCCGCCGACTTCTTTATGACCCATTTCCGGTTCGAGGCCGTATTTTTCAAAGCGTTCGACGGTCTGTTCAAGCGCCGTGCGGACGACGCCGTGTGTACGCTGCCAGTACTGTTCCTGCATCTTCTGGGATGCCGACAAGAGGCGGGTAGCTACGTCCTGGCTCGGGGTCTTGACCCAGAATTCCAATTCTGTAGCCGTCGTGAAGACGATCTTTTCGATGTCATCAGGATTGATGGACGTGCCTTTGATGCCGTATTTCTTGACAAGAGCCAAAATCTGGTCGCCTACGTAGTCGCAGGTGTTGCGAAGGATGGAACGGGAGTCGATAAAGCCCGTAGCATGGCGGAGGAAGCTCGGGATACGGAGCGTACCGACGGGTTTGCCCGTTTCCGAATCGATATTGCCGTCATTGTAATCGACGAACCAGTCGACGCCGGGGTCGGCTTTGATGTCGACACGAGCATTGGACAAGGTAGCGATGCCCGGCAGGACAACGGAAGAACCGTCTGTCTGGAAAGCCGTAGCATTGAAGAATTTATCGTATTCATCGAAGAATACACTGATAGGAATCTTTTCGTCCGTATCGTTACCGGCGAGGTCGATGCCTACGAGAGATACAAATTTAATTTCCGGGTGCTGTTCGAGTAAAGCCAGCACACCTTCTTTACCATATTGACCTGCAGGGATTACATATACTAAATCATCTTTAGCCATCATGACTCCTCCTTTGGGTGAAAAAAAAGACTCCGCCCCTGTGGTTAAGGTTCGGAGTCTTCTTTGGCTCTTGTTTCATGACCTATTTTATTTTCAAATCATGCTAAAATAATACAATCAATCAGTCTATTTGTCAATAGACTATTTGTTTGTCAATAGATTTTTTAGAAAAATCTAACAAAACTAATTATTTTGTAAAATTTCTCGAACAATCTGTGAAACAAGCTTGCCGTCGGCCTTACCTTTGACCTTGGGCATGACGAGCTTCATGACGTCGCCCATCTTGAGACCGCTCTGACCGGCAACGGCATCGTTGACGATCTGGTGGATTTCATCGGCTGTGAGCTGTTTGGGCATGTACTTTTCCAGTACGGCCATTTCGGCCTTCGTTTCTTCGACGAGGTCGCTGCGGCCTGCCTTTTCAAACTCTGCCAACGATTCCTTGCGCTGTTTCATTTCTTTGGCAATGACGGCACCGACGCCAGCGTCATCGAGTTCGCATTTGCCGTCGATTTCCGTATTGCGGATGGACGAACGGACCATGCGGATGACGGATAAAGCCGTTTTACCGGCTTCTTTGGCTTTCATGGCCGCTTTCATGTCCTGAAGCAGTTCTTCTTTAAGAGACATGCTATCACCCTTCTTACATTTGACGATTATGCTCTGTACTTCCGTTTCCGTGCTGCTTCGGATTTTTTCTTTCTCCGTACACTCGGTTTTTCGTAGTGTTCACGTTTCCGTACTTCGGAAAGAACACCTGCCTTTTGGCAAGAACGTTTGAAGCGGCGAAGTGCGCTGTCTAACGTTTCGTTTTTACCAACTCTGATTTCTGCCATTCTATTATCCCTCCCTCCAAGGTATGATAGGGAGTGCTTTTACTGCACACAATGAAATTATACTCAGATTAGTGTCATTTGTCAACAATTTCTGAGGTTCAGCGTATAAATTTACTGAATACATAATTGCCATATCCTAAACCGTCTTCACTGAGGCAGCAGCCCCGCTCGGTGCGTTCCAGGAGGCCCTGGCGGATGAGGCCGTCGATGACAGGACCGAAGTCGGCTTCGATGGATTTCCCGAAGCGTCTGGCATAATCGCCGTAATCGATGCCGACCCGGCGGCGCAGGGCCAGGAAGCAGTAATCTTCGACGGCCCGTTTGGCGTCGATGGCGACGGATTCGGCGACGACACTCTCCCTGCCGGCCTTATGGATATACGCCGGGATGTTGGCTATATTGGCCCAGCGCGTCGTCCCATCGAAGGAATGGGCCGATACACCGAAGCCGATATAAGGCTCATAAGTCCAGTATTTGCTGTTATGGCGCGACTCGAAAGGCCCTTTGGCATAGCTGGAAATCTCGTAGTGATGGAAGCCATAACCGTGCATGGCGTCGTGGACGGCCTTCCCCATGGCTTCGACCGTCCCGTCAGGCGGCAGGTGCCATGTCCCCTTTTCCAGGCCCGCCTTGAGCTGCGTCCCGTCTTCGACGATGAGGCTGTAAATGGACGCGTGGACCACGGGCAGCTGGGAAAGGCGCTCTACGTCGCGGCGGACGTCGGCCAGGTGCTGGCCGGGCAGGCCGTACATCAGGTCCAGGGACAAATTATGGATGCCAGCCGCGTAGGCCGCCTGGATGGCCGCTTCGCCCTGGGCTGCCGTATGGACCCGGCCCAGAAAGGCCAGCATGGCGTCGGAAAAGGACTGGACGCCCAGGCTCAGGCGGTTGACGCCGCAATCGGCCAGAGCCGCGGCCTTATCATAATCGAGACTGTCCGGATTGGCTTCTATCGTGATTTCCGCATCGCTGGCAATGCAGAAGGTCTGCCGCAGGGTCTTCAGGATGCAGCTGACGTCGCCGGCTTCCAGCATTGACGGCGTACCGCCGCCGACGTAGACCGTATCAGCCCCTTCCCCGGTATAGGGCGAGGCCGCGATGTCCCGGCACAGGGCTTCGACATAGCCCTGGCAGTATCGCTCCAGGCCGGCATAGGACGGAAAGTCGCAGTACAGGCATTTATGGCGGCAGAACGGGATGTGGACGTACAGGCCCAGCGTCATTCTTCGTCGACTTTGAGGACGGCCATGAAGGCTTCCTGCGGGATTTCGACGGTACCGAACTGTTTCATGCGCTTCTTGCCTTCCTTCTGTTTTTCCAGGAGCTTGCGCTTACGGGAAATATCGCCGCCATAGCACTTGGCCAGGACGTCCTTGCGCAGGGCTGCCACGTTTTCGCGGGCAATGATCTTATTGCCCACAGCGGCCTGGATGGGGATCTGGAAGAGCTGGCGCGGAATGAGGCTGCGCAGTTTTTCGACCAGGGCGCGGCCGCGGCGGGCGGCGAAATCCTTGTGGACGATGACGCTCAGGGCGTCGACGACGTCGCCGTTGATGAGGATGTCCATTTTGACCATAGGCGAGGCCTGGTAGCCGTTGAGCTCATAATCGAGGGACGCATAGCCGCGGGTCGCCGACTTGAGGACGTCGAAGTAGTCGTAGAGGATTTCACACAGGGGCAGGTTGTAGATCAAAGAAACGCGCGTGTCGTCGAGGTAATCCATGGTGACGTACTGACCGCGGCGGTTCTGGGAGATTTCCATGACCGTGCCGACCATGTCCTTGGGGATGATGATCGTCGTCTTGACCAGCGGTTCTTCGATGTGGTCGATTTTCGTCATGTCCGGCATCTGCGACGGGTTGTCCACTTCGACCATGGTGCCGTCCGTGCAGTAGACGTGGTAAATGACCGACGGCGCCGTCGTGATCAGGGACAGGTTGTATTCCCGTTCCAGCCGTTCGCGGACGACGTCCATGTGCAGGAGTCCCAGGAAGCCGCAGCGGAAGCCGAAGCCCAGGGCCGACGACGTTTCCGGTTCAAAGAGCAGCGCCGCATCGTTGAGGTGGAGCTTCTCCAGGGCATCGCGGAGGTTGTCGTAGTCGTTCGTTTCGACCGGGTAGAGGCCGCAGTAGACCATGGGCACAGCCTTGCGGTAGCCCGGCAGGGCTTCTTTGGCCGGATTGTCGGCCAGGGTAACCGTATCGCCGACGCGGCAGTCGCGGACGTTCTTCATGCTGGCTGCCAGATAGCCGACGCTGCCACATTCCAGGGACGGGACGGGATGCATCTGGGGCAGGAAGACGCCCGTTTCGATGACTTCAAATTCTTTGCCCGACGCCATCATGCGGATGCGCTGGCCCGGCTTGACGCTGCCTTCCATGATGCGGATATTGGCGATGGCCCCTTTATAGGCATCGAAATGGGAATCGAAGATGAGGGCCCGCAGGGGCTTGTCCCCTTCGTCAGCCGGTGCCGGGATGCGCTGGACAATGGCTTCCAGGACCTTGTCGACGCCGTAGCCCGTCTTGGCGCTAATCATGATGGCGTCCGATGCGTCCAGGCCGATGACGTCTTCGATTTCCTTGCAGACCCGGTCCGGGTCTGCGCTGGGCAGGTCGACTTTATTGATGATGGGAATAATTTCCAGATCGTGTTCCAGGGCCAGGTAGACGTTGGCCAGGGTCTGGGCTTCGACGCCCTGCGTGGCATCGACGATGAGCAGGGCCCCTTCGCAGGCCGCCAGGCTGCGCGATACTTCGTAGTTGAAGTCGACGTGCCCCGGCGTGTCGATGAGATTGAGCGTATACTGTTTGCCATCTTTGGCATCGTAAATGAGACGGGCCGACTGGGCTTTGATGGTAATGCCCCGTTCCCGTTCGAGATCCATCGTATCGAGGAGCTGGTCTTCCATTTCCCGTTTGGGCACGGTGCCGGTCATTTCCAGCATCCGGTCGGCCAGCGTCGATTTGCCATGGTCGATATGTGCGATGATTGAAAAGTTTCTGATATGATCTGTAGACACAGGAATCCTCCTCTTTTTTCCTATTGGATGACGCCGCCGCCCAGGACGCGTTCGCCTGTTTCGGCGTCGTAAAGTACCAGGGCCTGGCCGGCCGTGACGGCGCGCTGGGCATCGTCGAATTCGACCCGCAGGCTGTCGCCGTCGGGATAGACCGTGCAGGCCGCTTCACGGGCAGCATAGCGTATCTTGCCCAGGGCCCGGAACGGTGCGGACGGTGCCTGTTCGACCCACGCCGCTTCACCGGCATGGACAGTCTTCGAGAACAAATCCTGTTCCGAGCCGACGACGACCCGGTTATGGGCCACGTCGAGGGCCGTCACATAATACGGACCGCCGGGACCGCCGAGGTTCAACCCCCGCCGCTGACCGATGGTATAGGCGGCAATGCCCTTGTGGCGGCCGATGACGCGGCCGCTCTGGTCGACGAAGTCGCCGGGCTTGAAGATGCCCTTGCGTTCGTGCTGCAAGAAGCCCTTATAGTCGTTGTCCGGGATGAAGCAGATATCCTGGCTTTCAGGCTTGTTGAAGACCGGCAGGCCCCATTCTTTAGCCAGTTCCCGCGTATGGACCTTTTCCAGGCCGGCCATGGGGAATAAGAGATGGGGCAGCAGGTCCTGTGTCAGCTGATAGAGGACATAGGACTGGTCCTTGCGGCGGTCTGTGCCGCGGAGCAGGGAATAGATTCCCGTCCCTTCGTCCTTGACGATGCGGGCGTAATGGCCTGTCGCCAGGAAGTCGGCACCGAACTGCCTGGCTTTTTCCCAGAGCAGACCGAATTTAATGAATTTATTGCAGGCAATGCAGGGATTGGGCGTCCTGCCGTGGACGTAGGCATCGACGAAGTAGTCGATGACGTCGCGCCGGAAGATATCGCGGAAATCCAGGGTATAATGGGGAATCCCCAGGACCGAGGCGACGGCTTTGGCATCGTCGACGGAACTGAGGGAGCAGCAGGCGTGGACGTTGTCGATGGTGCAGGCCGGGTCTTCTTCCCACAGGCGCAGGGTAATGCCGATGACGTCATACCCCTGCTGCTTCAAAAGGCCGGCCGTGACCGAACTGTCGACGCCGCCGCTCATAGCTACGGCAACTCGTTTCATAGTGACTCTCCTCTGCTTTTACGGACAGCGTCGCCGATGATGGCGATGGCTGCTTCGATTTCATCTAAGGTATTTTCTTTGCCTACGGACAGGCGGATGCTGCTGCGCAGCCATTTGTCCTCAACGCCCATGGCCTGGAGGACGTGGGACGCTTCGACGGCGCCGGCTTCGCAGGCCGAACCAGCCGATACGGCCAGACCCTGCAGGTCGAGGGCGATAAGCAGGATGGCGCTGTCCACGCCGTCGACGCTGAAGTCGATGATGTTGGGCAGGACGTGGTTGCGCCGGCCGTTGAGGTGGAAGCGGGCGTCGCCCTTGATGAGCCGGTCATGGACGGCATCGGTCAGGCGCCGCGCCGCCCGGACGCGGTCGTCCCGTTCGGCCTCCAGGAGTTCGGCAGCCTTGCCGAATCCGGCAATGGCGGCGACGTTCTCCGTGCCCGCCCGCAGGCGGTGTTCCTGGGGTCCGCCATAGGCTTCGGCAGCGACCTGCAGTCCGTGGCGGATGTACAAGGCGCCGACACCTTTGGGGCCGTAAATCTTATGGCTGCAGACCGTGAGCATGTCGATGCCCTGTTCCAGCGGCCGGATAGGCACGTAGCCAAAGGCCTGGACGGCATCGACGTGGAAGGCGATGCCCTTCTGCCGGGCCAGGGCGCCGATGGCGTCGATGGGCTGGACCATGCCCGTTTCATTATTGGCATACATGACGGAAATAAGGACCGTATCATCGCGCAGGGCCTGGGCCACAGCGTCGGCTGTGACCCGGCCGTCGGCTTCGACAGGGACATAAGTCACGTCATAGCCCTTCCCTTCCAGGGCCTGGAAAGTCCGCAGGACGGCGTGGTGTTCTACGGCCGTCGTGACCAGGTGGCCGCCGTGGGGGTAATTGGCCCGCAGGAAGCCGAGGATGGCCAGGTTGTCCGC
>OKRV01001284.1_pt1 | contig 15476 bp, 15 predicted proteins | sample 1601201 | NCBI WGS metagenome assembly OKRV01 (sample SAMEA3541540, study PRJEB24748) | human gut metagenome | biome: human gut; feature: human-associated habitat; material: faeces | place: China | collected 2012 | reverse complement strand
AAATCCCTATGACTTTTAAAGGTTGATTTATCCCTATCCAATTTTATATATTCAATAAAAGAAGGGGCTAATTAAAGTCCCTTCTTAAATTTTGATGCAGGAATGTGACAATAGGCACCTGGATTTTTATCCAGGTATTTTTGATGGTATTCTTCTGCGTTAAAAAAGTTTCTTAATGGTTCAACTTCGACCGCTAGAGCTAAATCATATTTCTCTTGAATTTCTTTGTATTTCGTTTGGATTGTTTTTAGATCGGTCTCATCCAAATAATAAATGCCTGTCCGATAGGAAATGCCAATATCTTCACCTTGTTGATTGACGGATACTGGATCAATAATGTCAAAGTATAAGTCTAAAATCTTAGAAAGTGAAATCACGTTGTCATCATATTGGATTTCTAATGTTTCTGCATGACCTGTAAGTCCTGCTTTCACATCTTTATATTTTGGGCTTTCACTATTTCCATTCGCATAACCAACAGTTGTATTTAAGATGCCATCAAACTGATCGAAATAGTGCTGCACACCCCAAAAGCAGCCTCCAGCTAAATATATTGTTTTTATCATTTTAATTTATAATATTTTCCTTTCGAATCTTTTTTATAGCGCCCAACTTTTTTTGCGTAGTCACTCTCAATCCATTTGGAAAGTTTACACTTCTTTTGTTTGTTTGCTAAGATGGGCATTAAATACTTACTTAAATCATCAATAGATGCATAGCGGGTATTGATTTTTGGATATTTTTTTAAGGCTTCTATTACCTCTTCATCACTTGCTTCATTTGGCTTTGAGGTATTTGTTTGTTTCTTTTGCTTTTGTGTCTGTTTTGGTTGAGACTTAGGCGTTTCTTCCTTTAAAGGCAACAAGAACGGGTCTCTTGTCTGTAAGATTTCAATGTCGATATCTTTTCCTTGGAACAACAAGGCTTGTTTAATACCTTGAAATCCTTGATCATTTGTGACAAGAAGAATTTTTTTAGGGACTATATTGGCAACAATTTGTCCAAGTAAAGTAGCGCAATAGATGTCCGCAAAATTCTTTTGGCTTTGGTGTGTATTGAAACAATAAGAATTTGGGAAATCCTTCGCAATCGCAAAGATTTGCTGCCAGCACTTTTGCCCTATTTTTTCAAAGTTTCCAAAGAAAAAGAAGACGCTAGGACTTGTGGCTTTTAGCGTGTTTGTGTCAAATTGTTGAACATTTTCACAGTCAATACAATAGAGTGTGTAGTCTTCAAAATTATCGATTTTAATATTTTGTGGAGAGAAACTCATGCATTGAGAAAATGTTCCAATTGAAAAATTAAGTTGTGACATTTCATTCATCCTTTCGTAAATAATTATAGCACATCGTGGTATTCTTGCTTTGAATTTGTTATAATAAGCTTCAAAGGGGGAGTTTTAGTGGCTTATTATCACATCTTAAAAGAACGTCGAACAAACCTAAAACTTTCCATTCAGGATGTTTCAAATCAGACGCGTTTAGCGCCTCAATATATACAAGCAATCGAAGAACACAACCTTGATGTTTTCTCCGATGACCTATCTTTCGTTCGCTATTTTGTGCATGCCTATTCGGATGCGATTGGCGTAAATTGGCAGGCCATTTCAGATGAAGTTGATGTGGATGTCAATGAATTTGCGCATCAAAGAGACATGGCTTTAACTATGGCACAAAGACGTATGGTTGAACAAATGGCGAGTGTTCAAAAGACAAAAAAGACGACTAAGAAAAAGAAAAAATCATCTTTAGGATGGTTTCAAAAACATGTCAGTAGAACAAGTTCTTCATTGAACGCAAACCAGACGAAGATCATCAAAATGCTTGTCCTGATTGGAATCATTGGATTGGGAGTTTTATCCTTGATTAATGTGGGATTGCGTTCGATTTCAAATCAAAAACTAGCAACGCAGCAAGAGCTTCGTGAAGAGCAATTGTCTAAAAAGGAACAGGAGACAAATAAACTTGCAAACCAGCGTAAAAAAGCTAAAGAGGCTCAGGCTTTAGTTGTTGATAAAATTAGCGGTGAAACCAACGCATATCAGCTTTCGAATATTCAATCGGATGTAAAAACATTGGATTTAAGTATTACGTTACCGACAAAGACAAAAATTACTTTGAAAAAGAATGATGAAACAATCAATGACACTTCAAAAGTATATACGGGTACATTCAATCAGAGCTTAGAATTATCCGATGATTGTACTTTTGAAATTAGTATTGAGACATATTCAGATAACAGTATTTCTATTGATGGAAAAGAAATTTCTTTTGATAAAGAGGGTTGGAAGCAGGGTGAGCCTGCCGTTATCACACTACAAATTGGTAAAGGATACCAAAAACCTGTTGAAGAAGATGAAACTGAATATGAGGATAGCGACTATGATTACGATTATGATTATGGTTACACAGATGAAAATCTATATGCACAAGGGGAGGATGTAACTTATGGCCAAGATGAATATACCGAACAGACTAACAATTATTAGAATTTTATTAGTTCCTGTTGTTGTGGCTGTATATTTATGTATGGACCCGACTATTGGTGTTATAGATGAAGCAAGTGGTCTTGCATTACGTGATGTGATCGCATTTGTGATTTTTGCGGTTGCGAGTATTACAGATTTCTTTGATGGAATGTTAGCAAGAAAGAACAATTGGATTACTTCTTTTGGAAAATTTGCGGATCCTATCGCAGATAAGATGTTAGTGAACACAGTTTTGATCTTGATGGTTTATTTTCATCAAGCCAATGTGATTGCGGTATTACTAATGATCGCAAGAGACTTGATTGTTGATGGCTTACGAATGAGCGCAGCTAATTCTGGTGAAGTTGTAAGTGCAGGTATTTTTGGAAAACTAAAGACAGTACTACAAATGTTTGCACTTGTATTCTTGTTATTGAAAGATTGGCCGTTTGTCTATATGGGTATTTGTATGGACCAAATATTGTTGTGGGCAGCAACAGTGGCTTCTTTATATAGTGGATGGATTTATTTCAACCAATTGAAAAAATACGTTTTGGAGACTATGTAATGACTGAGGCAAAACAACTTGTTTCTTTATGTACAGAAAATCATTTGACTATTTCTAGCTGTGAAAGTCTAACGGCTGGCCTATTTACGAGTACGATTGCTTCAATTCCTGGGGCAAGTGCTATTTTAAAAGGTGGTTTAGTGACTTATTTTACACCAATGAAAAGTGTATTAGCTCATGTGGATGTGAATTTAATTCAAAAATATGGTGTAATTAGTGAAGAGTGTGCCTATGCCATGGCCAAAAACACAAGAGAAATTATGGATGTGGATTATTGTGTGTCTTTTACGGGCAACGCAGGTCCGAGTGCTTGGGAAGAAAAACCAGCAGGAAGAGTCTATTGTGCTATTGCTTCTAAAAAAGCGGTTCGTGTATATGGTTTTCAATGTACAGGTCTATCTAGAAATGATGTAAGAGAGCATGTTGTTTGTCAAATGATAGATATATTGATACAAACAATTCAAAAGGAGAATATATGCCAAAAGAAAAAGTAGAAACAAATAAAGATAAACTTTTAAGTGATGTACTAACAGAAATCGAAAGGGAATATGGTAAAGGTTCTGTCATGAAATTAGGGGATAGAGCAGCCGTAGATATTGAACCCATTCCTTCTGGAAGTTTATTATTGGATGATGCTTTAGGTATCGGTGGATATCCAAAGGGAAGAATTATTGAAATCTTTGGTCCAGAATCAAGTGGTAAAACAACACTTGCTTTACATGCTGTTGCAGAAGTTCAAAAAAAGGGTGGTCGTGCAGCCTTTATTGATGCGGAAAACGCAATCGATCCAGTATATGCGAAAAATTTAGGTGTCAACATTGATGAGTTGATTTTATCTCAGCCAGATTCTGGGGAACAAGGTTTAGACATTATGTTGATGCTTGTTGAAAGTGGAGCTGTTGATTTGGTTGTCGTGGACAGTGTTGCAGCTTTAGTTCCACAAGCTGAATTAGATGGTGAAATGGGAGATAATCAAGTTGGATTACAAGCTCGTATGATGTCAAAGGCAATGCGTAAGCTTGCCGGAGCAATGAACCAAAATGATTGTACAGCTATTTTTATCAACCAGCTTCGTGAAAAAGTAGGTGTTATTTATGGAAATCCAGAAACAACTCCGGGTGGCCGTGCATTAAAATTCTACTCTTCTGTTCGTGTGGATATTCGTAAGGCGGATGCCATTAAAAATGGTACAGATATTGTTGGAAATAAAGTAAAAGTTAAAATTGTTAAGAATAAGGTAGCACCTCCATTTAAGTCTGCTGTATTAGAAATTATGTATGGCGAAGGAATTTCTTACATTAGTGAACTATTAGATTTATGTGTCGATGCCAATATTGTAAAAAAAGCAGGGGCATGGTTCAGTTATGAAGGAGAAAAAATCGGTCAGGGTAAAGAGGCTGCCAAAGCTTACATTAAGGCAAATCCAGAATTCAAATCAATGCTTGAAGAAAAATTAAAGGAATTTAAAACAAACAAAGAAGTTGAAGAATAAGAGTTCTGCGTAGAACTCTTATTTTCATTTAGAGGTATATATGGCACGTTTAGAAAAAAATAATTATAAATCCATTCAAAAAAATGAATTAAATGATCCCGTAGTATTTGTGGTGGATATGATAAAAGGGTTTGTGAATATGGGACCCTTACATGATGAAGTCATTGGCAATGTGGAAAAGAATATTGAAAATCTATTAACAAGCTTAGACTGCAACAATGTCTTTGTATGTGATTCACATCCACCGAAGACGCGTGAATTCAATTCGTTTCCAACGCATTGTGTAATTGGCAGTGAAGAAGCTGAAGTAGTAGATTCTTTAAAGCCATTTGTGAAACACGTAATTAAAAAGAACAGTACGAATACATTTATGGCACCAGAATTTGAAGAGTTTCTAAATTCAGATTTGAAGTATTATCGTGATATAATTGTGACGGGCTGTTGTGCAGATCTTTGTGTTCTTCATTTTGTATTGAGTTTAAACACATGGTTGAATGAACACAATATGAATGAATATCGTATTGTCGTGGTTGAAAACTGTACAGAAACCTATCATATACCAGAAATACATGAAGCCACATTCTGGAATGATGTCGCATTTAGAATGATGGAAATGAATGGTATTCAAGTTGTTTCTGAAGTAAGGGAGTAAAGATTATAAAATGAAAGATAAGAGAAATTTAAGTTTAGTCATGGACTTTTATGAACTAACAATGAGTCAATGTTATTTTAATGATAATAAAGACAAAGAAGTCGTATTTGACTTATTCTATCGTAAAAATCCGGATGACGGGGGATATTGTGTATTTGCAGGTTTGGAACAAGTTGTAGACTATGTTTCTAATTTACATTTTGAAAAAGAAGATATTGATTATTTGCGCTCATTAAACCAATTTAGTGAAGATTTTCTAGAATATCTATCAACCATTCGTTTTACTGGAGATATTTATGCGATTCCAGAAGGAACACCTGTATTTCCTCATGAACCATTGGTTCGTGTAAAAGCGCCAATTATTGAAGCGCAACTTGTAGAAACGGCATTACTTTTGGCTATCAATCACCAGACTTTGATTGCGACAAAATCACGTCGTATTGTACAAGCTAGTGAAGGTAGAGCGGTTATGGAATTTGGTGCACGCCGTGCTCATAACTTTGATGCAGCTATTCTAGGAGCTAGAGCAGCTTATATTGCAGGTTGTGCAGGAAGTGCCACTACGTATTCAGGAAAAGAGTTTGGTGTACCTGTACTTGGTACAATGGCTCACTCATTTATTCAAAGCTTTGATACCGAATATGATGCATTTATGTATTATGCCAAAACATATCCAGACGCATGTACTTTATTGATTGATACATATTCTACTTTAAAATCAGGTATTGTGAATGCGATTAAAGTAGCTAAGGATTATTTAGAACCAAATGGATACCGCTTAAAAGGTGTTCGTATTGATAGTGGAGATATGGCATATCTTTCTAAAAAAGTTCGTAAAATGTTAGATGAAGCAGGAATGAAAGATTGTAAGATTGTTGTATCCAATTCATTAGATGAATACGTCATTGAATCTTTGATTCATCAACAAGGCGCTAAAATTGATTCGTTTGGGGTTGGTGAAAACTTGATTTGTTCAAAAAATTCGCCAGTATTTGGTGGTGTTTATAAAATGGTGGCGCTTGAAAAAGATGGTCATATGATTCCAAAAATCAAAATTAGTGACAATGTTGAAAAAGTGACAAATCCAGGTATGAAGAATTTGAATCGTATCATGGACAAAGAAACAGGTATGGCTATTGCCGATTTATTGACATTAGAAGATGAAGTGATTGATACAACGCAAGATCTAACAATCTATCATCCAATGTCACGTTGGAAATACAAAGTGATTCCTGCCAATACATATACAGTACGCGATATGTTAGTGCCAATCTTTAAAGATGGTAAGCTAGTATATGATCTTCCAAGCCTAGAAGAAATTCGTGCATATAGTGAAAAGGAACTTGCTACAATTTGGGATGAAATCAAGCGTTTTGTATATCCACAAGAATATTATGTAGACTTAAGTGAAAAGTTATTGAATCTTAAGCTAGAAATGTTGAAGAAGTATAAATAGATACATTGAGTGAGCTAAAATATAGTTCACTTTTTTTTAATATCTATTGCAAAATGATTATTTGTATGTTATTATTCATACGTAAACGTTTACATTGATACTTGATGAGGATTGTTACTGGTTGCAGGCAATACCGAAAGTGATTTAGATACTTTTGGTAGTCTGTGTTTTTTTATATTTCAAGGAGGAGTCATGAGAATTGAAAAGGTTTTAAACAACAATGTAGTCATTTCTTTAGATGCTTCAGGAAAAGATGTTATTGTAATGGGAAGTGGGATTGCTTTTCAAAAAAAGAGAGGCGATATCATTGACCAGAAAAAAATAGAGCGAATTTTTACTCAAAATGATTCTGACTTAGCTTCGAAGATACAAAGTGCTTTAAAAGATATTCCAATAGAATATTTGGAATTTACAGAGCAAATGATTCACTATGCACAAAATGAATTAGACACAAAATTTAATGATAACCTATATTTATCATTAATGGATCATATTTATTTTACAATTAAGCGATATCATGAAAATATGTTGATACAAAATCGTTTGTTATTTGAAACAAAGCTAATGTATCCAGAAGAATTTAGAGTTGGTAATGAGATTGTGCAGAAAATGAACAAAATGTTCAATGTTGATTTGCCAGAGAATGAAGCTGCATTTATTGCTTTGCATTTTGTGAATGCAAATTTGGGAACTGATAATCCTAGTTCCAAAACACAAGATAAAATTGTACAGGACATGTTAACCATCATAAAGAATTATTTTAAGTTATCGATAAATAGCGATACATTACAATATGTTCGTTTGGTTACACATTTAAAGTTTTTTGCACAAAGAATCACACAAAAAAAGATGCAGGCAACTTCAGGTGGAGATGTACAACTATTTAGTGTTGTAAAAGAGAGATATTTGATATCTTATGAATGTGTTCAAAGAATCAGTCAGTATTTACAGATTGAATATGGATACAACATAAGTGATGAAGAAAAGTTATATTTGACAATTCATATAGAGAGAATTCGTGAGCTTAATGCTTAGGATTGTTACTTCTTTAGAAGGCAAGACCTAAATTGAACTTCAAGATTAAATTTTTGGGGGCAGTTTAGGTCTTTTATAGTTGAAAGGAAAAATTAAAAATGGATACAAAAAAATTAGCAAGCCAAATTATAAAAAATGTTGGCGGAAAAGATAATATTAAAGAGATGTTTCACTGTGTTACACGTTTAAGATTTTATTTAAAAGATAAAAGTTTAGTAAATTTAGAAGGTATCAAAAAACTAGATGGTGTAATTGGAGCACAGTATCAGACTGATCAACTTCAAATTATTATTGGAAATGAAGTAAATGATGTTTATGATGCAGCTGTTGGATTGATTGGATTTGTTCATAATGAAGAAACATTGGAACAAAAGAAAAAATTTAAAGCTACTGGTATTTTTGAAACAATGGCAGCCATTTTCTTACCAGTTATACCAGTATTAGCTGGAACAGGTATGATTAAAGGTTTGATTACGATTTTAACTTCATATTGTGGATTTACTGCCGATATGGATTTCATTAAAGTCATCACAATTGCAGGAGATTGTGTATTCTACTTCTTCCCGTTCTTTATCGCATGGTCAGCTTCTAAACGTTTTAAAACAAATACAGCTATTGCGATGGCACTTGCAGGATGTTTACTATATCCAACAATGACGGCTGGTTTAGCTGAAGGAGCATCTCCTATGCATTTTTTAGGAATGCCTATTCCATTTGTTAAATATGCATCTAGCAGTATTCCGATTATTTTATCTACATATGTTTTGAGTTATGTTTATTCATTTATTGATAAATATATTCCAAAGGTATTGCGTTTAGTATTTACACCAATGGTTGTGATGATTATTATGGTACCTTTAACATTAATTGGAATTGCACCATTAGCTAGTTATATTTCAAAAGGGTTAGTTATGGTTGTAAGTTTCTTGTATGATTTAAGTCCAATTATTGCTGGAATTATTGTTGGTGGAACACGTTTATTAGTTGTATTAACGGGTATGCATTTTTCATTGGGAGCTATTTGTATTGAAAACTTAAATCAGTTTGGATGGGATTTCTTATTGCCAATGAACACAATGGGTACACTTGCTTTATTTGGTGTATGTCTTGGTGTATGGGTACGTTCTAAAAATTCTCAAACTAAATCAATTGGTGCTTCAACCGCAATTTCAGCATTTATTGGAATTACAGAACCAGGTATTTATGGTGTTATTTTGAAATTTAAAAATGCATTGATTTCAGCTATGATTGCTGGAGCTTGTGGCGGTGCTATTGTTGGAGCCTTTGGAGGACGTGCAACAGCTTATGTAAATTCATGTATCTTATCTTTACCTGTATTTATGACTGATGGTTTCTGGGCAGTATGTTTAGGTATGGCTGTTAGTGCAGTTGTTGGATTTGTATTGGTTATGATTCTTGGCTTAAATGAAGATAAAGAAGAGACTAAACAAGAAACTAAAACTGAAAGTAAATTCATTGAGGATGACGCAAATACAGTTGTATATTCACCAATGAAAGGTGAATTATTATCATTAACTAAAGTAAATGATGAGGTGTTTGCATCTGGATCCATGGGTAAAGGTGTAGCGATAAATCCAACTGATGGTAAAGTTGTAGCACCATTTGATGGTAAAGTTACGATGGTATATCCGACAAAACACGCAATTGGTTTAACTTCTAATACTGGAGTTGAAATAGTTGTGCATGTAGGTATGAATACTGCAAATTTACATGGTCAATATTTTGATGTTAAAGTTGAAAATGGTCAAGAAGTAAAAAAAGGTGATTTATTGATGGAAGTCGATCTAACTAATATTTTAAAAGAAGGTTATTCGTTAATTACACCTATTGTAGTCACAAATAGTAAAGAATATTTAGATGTATTACCAAATGAGGAAAGTGGTAATATTACGCAAAATGATGCGTTATTAACCGTATTGAAATAAGGAGGAAAATTATGTATACAAATCATTCACCATTAAAATTCCCTAAAAATTTTCTTTGGGGAGGAGCTACAGCTGCAAATCAAGTCGAAGGGGCTTGGAACGTTGACGGGAAAGGAATGACAATTGAAGATTGTCTTCCTCACCGTGAAGTTGGTGTAGCGGATTTGACAAAACAATTTGCGTTTTCGTCAAAAGATTTAGAAGAGGCGTTAAACGCTGGGCCTGAGGCAAACTATCCAAAACGTAGAGGAATCGATTTTTATCATTACTACAAAGAAGATATCAAAATGTTTGCCGAGATGGGCTATAAAGTATTTAGAATGTCTATTTGCTGGTCAAGAATCTTTACAGATCCAGAAGATGAACAACCAAATGAAGCAGGTATTGCCTTCTATTTAGATATGTTTAAAGAATGTAAGAAATATGGGATTGAACCATTAGTTACACTTTCTCATTATGATGTTCCGTTAGCTTTAGTTCAAAAGTATCGTGGATGGTATGGTCGTGAAGCAGTGGAGCTATTTGTGAAATATGCTCGTGTATGTTTTGAACGCTTTGGTTCCTATGTAAAATATTGGTTAACCTTCAATGAAGTGGATGCTATGTTACGTCACCCGGTTACAAGTGGTGGTTTAATTGAAGATCAGTTTAATGATGTACCATTTGAACAAGCTATGTATCAGGCAATGCACCATCAAATGATTGCTAGCGCTAAAGCTGTACAAATTGGGCATGAATTATGTCCAGATTCATTAATTGGATGTATGATGACCAAACTATGCTTCTATCCTTTTACTTGTAAACCTGAAGATAATTTAGCAACACAACAACGTATGCGTACTTTATATCGTTATGTTGATATTCAAGTGTTTGGAGAATATCCTATTTATCTGAAAAAAGAGATTTCAAATAAAGGATATACTGTACATTTTGAAGAAGGTGATGCAGAAGAATTAAAGAAAGGAACGGTAGATTTTGTAAGTTTCTCTTATTATATGACTTCTTGCTGGGCAGCTAGTACGGAAGGATTAGAAATGTCACCTGGAAATACAGTCAATGGTGTAAAAAATCCATATTTACCAAGTTCTGAATGGGGATGGCAAACCGATGCATCTGGACTTCGTTATTCACTTGTAGAATTATATGATCGATATCGTAAACCACTATTTATTGTTGAAAATGGTTTAGGTGCAAAAGATAAAGTGAGTGAAGATGGCAAAGTGCATGATCCTTATCGTGAAGAGTATTTAAAAGAACACGTATGCGCGATGAGTGATGCGATTAATGAAGATGGTGTTGACTTAATGGGATATACATGGTGGGGATGTATTGACTTAGTATCTGAATCAACTCGTCAGATGTCAAAACGTTATGGTTTTATTTACGTAGATGAGGATGATTATGGAAATGGTACTTTCAAACGTATAAAGAAAGATAGTTTCAACTACTATAAACAAGTCATTGAATCGAATGGAGAAAATATTGATTAATATTATTGCCTCTGATTTAGATGGTACACTATTAAATAAAGATTTTAAATTGGATTCGTATATAGAAAGTTGTTTAGATCAACTTCAAAAGAGAAAAAGAATTTGTAGTAGTGACCGGAAGAACGTTACATGGGGTTTATAGTCTTTCGTACTTAAAAAACAATCCATTTTATATTATCGCAATGAACGGAGCATTGATATTAGATAAAAATAAGAATGTAATTTATAAGAATTCAATTGGGAAAGATGAGGTTAAAGATATTTACCAACACTTTTCAAATATAGAATATATTTCTGAAGATAAAATCTACATGTCTATATCTAAAGAGGAATATTTAAAATATTATGGAAAATGGTCGATTTGGCAAAAAAAATTGAGTGATGAAAATTATTTAAAATATCATCTTTCTCAATATGTTTTTGAAGCACCTTTAGACTTGATTTTAAAACAAGATATTTTGAAAATAAACGGATTAGAACTGAACAATGATAAATATCAGGTTATGAAATCTTATGTAAAAAAATATTCTTCTTTGGTAGATGCACCATTTACAGATAATGTCATCGAATTAACCAATAATACGATTTCAAAAAGAGATTGCTTACGCTGCTTGTGTAAACTTAATGGCTGGAACGAAGATGAAGTTGCTGCTTTTGGAGATGGTGGCAATGATATAGATATGCTTACATATTTTAAAAATTCATATGCTCCAGAAAATGCGATGGAAACTGCAAAAAATGCCGCAAATAAAATTGTGCCATCAAACACAGAATATGGTGTTATAAATGAAATACTAAAAATAACCGCCTAGTTTTAAAACTAGACGGTTTTTTTGTGTTAAATACAGCTTTCAAAGAATGCACGCATGTCCTTGGCTAATAGATCAAAGCTTTCTTTACCAAGATAAGCCATATGACCACTTGGATATTCACCAATTGTAACTCGATTTTGATCTAGGTTGGAATGGGTTGCCAAATATCTGGCATTTCCAGCCGTTGTACAAAGATCATATAGACCTGAGGCAAAGAAGACTTTCATCTGTTTGTTTCTTCGCATACATCCAGCTAAGGATTGGGCAGGACTCGTTTTGAATTCACGATTCCATGTCATATTTACATCAAAGACTAAGCCTTTTGAGATACGATCACTTGTGATATTCAATTCTTGACGCATCAATCCATAGGCAGTCTGGAAAGCAGGTGTATATTGTCCCATAGCTGGGTCATCCGCAATGACATTGGCTTCCATGATTTCTGGATCATCATTCCATGTATAGCGCCCGTCATAGAATCCTAAAGCTAAGCCCTTATCTTCTAATAATTTATGTGCAAAGCCTTTTTGCATATCCATATGTAAATGGTGTCTTAACCAATATGTTTTATCAATACCAGAATAGTAAGCTAGTTTATCCGCAATTTCTTCTTTGTTTGAACAAGCATCTCCTAAAAATAAGGCTGTGACATATTCAGTGGATGCGAATGTAAAGGCTTCATCAATAAAGTCTTTTTGTGAAATATTTTCCTTTGGATTATGGAAATAATTTGTGGCAGCCATTGTGATTAAGTCTGTTGCACTTGCTTCAATCGGAAGCTTTTCAATAAAGTAACTTCCAAGTAAGAAGATACCACTGACACTAATGCCCATCGTATCGGCCTTTTCAGGACCTGCACCCATCAACTCTCCTGCAAGTAGGGCACTTCTTGCAGTACCATAGCTTTCACCCGCAAGTAATACTGGTGAATTTCTTCGATTGTAACGAGCTAAGAATTGTTCAATGAATTTAGAAACACTTCGAACATCGCCATGCGTTTCATAAAATTCTTTTCTTGCCTTTTCCTGAATCAAACGACCTAAACCTGTTCCTACTGGATCAATAAAGACTAAATCACATAAGTCTAATAAACAATGAGGATTGTCTTCTAGTTCAAAAGGAGGAACAGTTGGAAGATTTAGTTCATCATCTAATTTTACAATTCTAGGACCAAATAATCCCATGTGAAGCCAAAGACTTGCACATCCTGGACCTCCATTATAAATAAATAGAATAGGTCGTTTAGAATTGTCTTGAACATCACTTCGAAAATAGGCATAACTAAAGATAGATGCGACCGGATTGTTTTCTTCATCTACGAAGAAATGATCTTCACAAATTGTATGATAAGGAATGGTTGTTCCTTGAATTTGAATGCTTCCATCTGCTTCATATTTTGATTTTTCTAAGTTTTCTTGAATACGCATTATTTCACCTCACATTTTTTAACAAAGACATTGAATATATCTTGCATCTCACCATATTTATGGGACAACGCTTCTGGATGGAATTGTACGGCATAAATTGGTAATGACTCATGTTCAATGGCTTCAATGATGCCATCTGGAGCTTTAGCTACAACTTTAAAGTTTGGTGCTAAATCTTTGATGGCCTGATGATGAAAACTATTCACATAAGCTTCATCACTTAAGCTAGGATATAAAAAGCTATCCTTTTCAATATGGATCTTATGACTTGGATTTTCTCTTTTTTCTTGTTGCGCATGTTTAATGACATTTCTTTTACAATACGATAAATCTTGATACAAAGATCCTTTAAAATAGACATTCAACATCTGAATGCCACGGCAGATTCCAAAAATAGGAATCTGTTTTTCATTGGCATATTTTAATACTCGCATTTCATAATAATCACGATCTAAGCTTGAATTACCTTGTAAAGGTTCTGGATTTTCATTATAAATCATAGGATTCACATCAATTCCACCTGTCACAATCAATCCATCTAATATATTAACTTGAGTTTGAATTGTATCATAGTCATTTGTGATAGGAAGAATCATCGGACAACCACCACCACGAATAACACTATTAATATAGGCTTCATTGATAAATTGTTTAGGTAAATTTTCTTTATCCAATTCATTACACGTTAGACCGATAATAGGTCTACGCATTTTTATCCTCCATAAGGGCAATTTCGATATTCTTTGTCTCTTTAATAATGTATTTTCTTGGAATAGCTTCATCTACATATTCCATTTCACCATTTTGGTTGTCATATGGATCGTTTGGCAAGAAGTTTTTAGCTGGCACAAAATCACCTTGGAATTTAGATGAACATGGAGTTCTAAATGGATCTAGATATCCAAAATAGAAATCTCTTCTTTCTAAGTTTCCAGCACGATAGGATCCTCCACCAAATGAACAATCTGCATATAACCATCCATATGGAGCTACATAGAATCGTGCCCAGTCATGATTGCCAATTGTTTCTGGTGTAGTATAAAGTCCAGCTTGCCAAGTGGCAGGAATGCCCACAATACGGCATAGAGTAATAAATGTCAATGCTTGTAAACCGCAATCCCCTTTCAATCCAGTTGTGACATATTCTGGAATACAAGGTAAAGTCGCATAAGCACGTACATACGAATATGTGACATGACTTGTGATATAGTCATAAATCAATTTAGCCTTTAATAATGGATTTGTTTCTTCACCAATGATTTCTTTAACTACATCTTTTAAATAATCTGTAAATACAACGTGTGGCGCATATTCTTCAAGACAAGTATCTGGATGTTCATTCGTCACAATACTAGGATCCAATTCTTCATAGTGCATGTGATTGATGAATTCATATTCTACACTGAATTCTTCACCTTTTTCGTATGGTTTTTCAATATAAACACATCTTTGATCCACACTGTTATCATTTACTAGACCTTTATGGGATGTATTTAATAATTTAAAATCTTCAACCTGCGCATATTCTTTTGGAATAGGAAGCCATACACGAATCGTTTTTTCAGGCTTTTCAAATGCAGGATCCACCTTTAAGCTTGTCTTGACATGAATCTTGCAGTAAACATCCTTTTCTTCTTTCATTTTATGCATTACATCATCTAATAAAGTACTTGCAGCACCATCTTTTTCAATTAAACGATCTTTATAAACTTTACGCACTTTAATTAGGTTTTCAAAAAAATTGTCTTTTAAATACATTTTTCCCTCAATGAAGATCCATTCAAACGCATTGTCTTTGAATAATTCATCAAATTCTTCATCTTTAAAATCGGAAATTTTAGACTTTAATAGTTCAATCGCATCTTCTTTTGAATACGTAAAATCTTCAGGAAGACGAGAAATCAATTCTTTTTCTAATTCTAAACGCTCCTTTAGTTTGGCAGGAATATCTTTTTTAAGACGTAAATCAATCATCTCCTGCATCAATTTAAATTGCCCATTCCATTTTAATTTCATTAAATCTTCAGGAAGTGGCGTGTTCAATGTTGTCATGTTCATAATAGTTCACCTCCATTTGATTATACTCTATTGTGAAAATTATTACATAAAAAAATGAAACTTATTGAAATAA
>OKRV01001274.1_pt1 | contig 15537 bp, 14 predicted proteins | sample 1601201 | NCBI WGS metagenome assembly OKRV01 (sample SAMEA3541540, study PRJEB24748) | human gut metagenome | biome: human gut; feature: human-associated habitat; material: faeces | place: China | collected 2012 | reverse complement strand
CAAAGTCAATTGCAAGAACTTTGTTGTTTTTTAGAGCGAGAGCAGTTGCTATATTGAAAGCCGTTGTTGTCTTACCAACTCCGCCTTTTTGGTTGGCGACTGAAATGATTTTGCACATAATTTTTACCTCCGTTAAAATGGTAAATCTTCTGATTCTGACAACGCATTATGTATCATCTGATATTCTTCCTGTGACTTGTGGTTTGGGTCAAGGTCAGGAATATTTTCACTCTTATCAATACCCTTTTTGGTGAAGCCAAGATAATCAACTTCATCAACGATGATTTCGACAATGTTTCGAACAGAATTGTTTGAATCAATATAACTCCTTGTTTTGAGATATCCTGTTACAGCAATCAAATCACCTTTACCTTTATACTTACAAAGATTCGTTGCTTTCTTGTCCCAAAAAACGAGGTGCAAATATTCAGCGTCATCGTTATAAATGTTGTTGACAGCCAACACCACATTACACACCGGTGTGTTTGAATTTTTGGTGTATTTAAGTTCAGGATCTGCGGTAAGTCTGCCTATAAGTTTTGCTTCGTTTCTAATCATAATTTTTAGCTCCTTTGATTTTATTCTTTAATCTGCAACTTTTGCCCCACCGGGGCAAAAGTTAATTTTCAATTACCTTGTCAGATAAGATTGCTCTTTTTACAAGCCTTTCAGATGTAATCATCATAAAAAATCTTACTGCATCGCTTGCGTTTTCAAAGTCTTTCGTGTAGTTCTCATCATCAAGGTCGGTATATTCGACTACTCGTAGAATTTTCATTTTCTTACCTCCTGAATTTATTTTAATTTCTATGGTTACATTATAAATGAGAATAGTGCTATTGTCAAGCATAAGTTTTTGCTTTTTTGAAAATTTTTTTAATTTTGCCTTCACATATTGACAACCGAGTTATATCTGATAAACTTATAGTAGTATTATTAAATATAAATATGGAGTGATAATATGAGAAAATTAAAAGAATTCACTTGCGAAATGTGTGGGGGAAAATTCCACTCCTATGCAAATCACGCTAAGTATTGTAAATATTGCCGTGACAAGAAACAGGTTGAGCGAGTACAAGCTCATCAAGATAAATTGAAATCCGGTACTGCAAGACAAATCGGATCTGAACAAGTTTGTCCTCAATGCGGTAAAACCTTTGTTCTAAAAACCGGAAATCAAAAAGTTTGCGAAGAATGTGCAAAAAAAAGAGTATATAAGAAAACCACCTTTCAAAATCCAAACCTATCATATGACACAATCCATATCTATGTTCCGAAGGGCGAGAAGGTAAAAATACAGGATTGGGTAAAAACTAAAAACTTAACCTTGAACAAAGCATATAATATGGCAATGCAATTATTTATGGATCAACTCGACAAAGAAGATACTGAGAGTAATACACTATTGTAAATCCTGACTGTGCGACTTTTTTTGATTGTTCAGATAATCATCAATGCTCTGACGAGCAAATTCAATTTCTTTTAATTCGGCTACAATTTGCTTGTAGCGTTCATTCATTTTTCGCACTTCATCAATCAGATTTTTCTTTTCATCCTCCAGCTTGTCTAAAGGTGGTAATTTTCTGTCCGGATATAAAGTTAATAAGTTTTTTACGGCATCATCGTACTTTTTCAGTGCGGTGATGTTTTCTTTTTTGAATTGTTTTTTATCTTTATGGGATAAATATTTTTTGTGTATTGGTTTGTATTTTTCGTATGTCCTGATGAGCTTTATTGTATCTGATAACTCATCAATTTGATGTTGTTTAGCATTCAGTTGTGACACAATAACCATCCGTTCGTTATATTTATTTGTTGCTGAACTTTCTAATTTTTGATAATTTTCGGATGTAAGTAAATTTATTGCATCGGCTGCCTCTTGCATATTTTTAATATTTGCCCAATGCAACAAGCCTTTTGAATTTTGAAATATTTCAGCAGATGTATCTATGATTTTTGTTTTATAGGATTTTCCGGATACACCTGTTTTAAGCAGTTGATACTGTTCAATTCGTTTGCGTAATTGAGGTTCGTCATAATACCAACCGAGAGTGCGACCTCTTGAAAATCGCTGTTGCCCTTGTAATTTAAATTTAATCTTAATAACATTCTCAGGTGTATATTTATACTCAATATTACATCCTGCAAGTTTATTAAGAAAATCCTCAAAACTTGTAGATTGCATTATGGTTTCATCTATCAAATACCTTAATTTCGATTTCCAAGACTTACCTAAATAATCCTGCTGCCATTCATAGTAGCATTTACCTTGATTTTTTGGATTTTCAATTATTGATAAATTGTATTCTCTGCATAAATCATCGTTTATGTTTCTTAATTTCTCCCACGATTTTCCGCCACGGTTTTTCTGCCATTCAAAGGTTCTGAAATTCACAAAATCGACATTATTAAAAATAATATGGTTATGAATATTTCCCTTATCTATGTGTGTTGCAACAATGTATTGATACTTGTTTTCAAGTAATCGCTCAGCAGTCTTTATGCCAATTTCAAGTGCTTGTTCAGGAGTAACTTCCTGTCCTTTAAACGACTGTTTGATGTGTTGTGCAAGTACACTTCCTTTGCCTGTTCCAAAACTTCGAACAGACAGAAATTCTTTTTCAGCTTTCTTACCGTCATCCATACAACCGAAACAATACACATACTTTTTGTTATCGGTTTTTTCAGGATTTAAGATGTAGTCAACAGCTACAGAGAGCGTAGTTTTGATTGAACCGAGTTTAGTGACTGCCATATTTTTTCATTTACCTCTTTTATGTAATTAACATCATCATCATAAAAACGATTTGTTGAATTTATTCGCCTTGCAATTTGGTTCACATTAGCACCAATTGCAGTTAACTCCTTTTTTAAATCCGCAAATTCTGTAAAATTCACATTTACAATCATTCCCGAAAGTGCCATTTTTCGCAAATATGAACTTAATGATTTTTCATTAGTCAATGTAGCCCTTTTTTCAATTATTTTCAACTCCTGTTCGTTTACTCTAAATTTAATTGTTGTTTTTCTTGTATTCTTGTTATTCATAAAATAACCTTCCTGCTTATTATAAAAATCTTAAAAGACGGGGTTTTAGGGGTATCCCTTAACAAGCAATTTTTCAAAATCGGAACGATTTGAAAAATTGGCGATTTGTGGACTTTGTGTCCACACACCGCAGTGCTTGCTATTATAGAATCGGGTATATTTTGACAAATCAGCGAATTTTGTAAAATCCCCCTATATATATTCCGCAAAAAAGACTATTTGTCACTCTTTTTTGAGAATAAAAAAAGATTTTTCTTTTGAAAAGAAAAATCTTGTAATTGCAAATATATTGTGATAGTATAGATATATCAATAGTTGTCTGTTCGTTCGCTAAAAGAATGGAGTGTTCTTTTAGTGAATGACGGAAATCATTACCCAGATGAGAAAAAACAACTCATATTACTTAAAGTTCATAAGCGTAAATCTTTGCGACAAGAACATTATTTGCTTTACGAAAAAGACTATCGGCAAAACAATTACAAAAGAATCATATCTTTGGACGAGTTTGCGAATGATAAGTTCAAAGCTTTAAAAGACGAGAAGGCAGATATTGATAACATACTGTATCAAAGATACTTGCATAACGCTCTTACGGAAGCTTTAGACAGCCTACCTGTAATTGAAAGGCAAATTATTGAAGAATGCTTTTTTTACAATGATGTTAAGCGAAAAACATATGCGGAACTCGGAAAAAAACATAATCTGTCCAAAGGTGCTTATTATAACAAGTTATGCCGAATTTTACGCAAATTACGCACACTTTTAGAGCAATATTCTGAGTTTTGAAATTTTTTTTTGATTTTTTTACTTATTTGGGGTGACAAACCGCAAATTTTGCGGAATATATTTAAGAGGATAAAATCCTCAGTAAGTCTTGACTTGAGTTTTTTAGATGTTATTATGGAGGTAAATCAATTGTTGCCTGCGTAAAAAGTGCCGTAAGGAGATCCACATATGCAGGAAAACAAGCAAAACATACGATTTACTGCCCTGTACTGTCGCTTGTCATCTGATGACGAGCTAAAAGGGGACAGCAACAGCATAATACATCAAAAACAAATCCTACAAGACTATGCTCTTAAAAATAGTTTAACTCCAACAGAAGTGTATGTTGACGATGGCTTCACCGGAACAAATTTCGATAGACCTGACTTTAAAAGACTGTTATCTGATGTTGAAAATGATTTAGTCAAAACAATAATCGTTAAGGACTTATCACGATTTGGCAGAAATTATCTTAAAGTTGGATACTACACAGAAATATTGTTTCCATCAAAAGGAGTTAGATTTATTTCGGTTTCTGACAATCTTGATACATCTGCAAAAGATGAAATCAACGATTTTATCCCATTTAAAAATATTATGAATGAGTGGTATGCAAAAGATTTGTCAAGAAAGCAACGATCTGTAATTAAGAGCAAAGGCAACTCGGGCATAAGATTATCCACAAGACCAATTTACGGCTACAAAAAAGCCGAAAATGGAGATTGGATAATTGATGAGCCGTCTGCGATTGTTGTTCGCAAAATTTTCGATTTATATTTAAAAGGTTACGGTCCGGCAAGTATCGCAAATTATCTTTTTGCAAATAAAGTTAAGATTCCTTCTTTAACCGGTTTACAAATATCTGATACGAGAAATCCATATCGTTGGTCGAAAGATTCCGTAGCACATATCTTGACTTGTCAGGATTATTGTGGCGATATGATTAATTTTAAGCGTTCAAATGTTGATAATCTTGTAATCTTTCCGGATAAACAAGAACCTATTATAAGTCGAGAAATTTTTGCAGAAGCACAAAAATTGCGTTTGAGTAAAAAACCGGTAAGACACTCTTACAGCGAACCTGTTCTATTTTCGGATTTTCTGCGTTGTGCAGATTGTAAAAATCAAATGTATGCACAGCGACGCTATAAAGGTTCGACTTCCTACACTTGCTCAACCGCTCGAAAAGCACAAGGTTGTTCATCGCATTATATCAACGAAAACAGATTATCAGATTGTGTTAAAAGCGAAATTAACAAACTTATAGCTAATAAGACAAAAGTTGTTGAGTTTGCAAAAACAAAAATGCACACTGATGCCAAAACGGCACAATGTGCAAGTGTTAAAAATCTTAAAAATGCCCAAACCCGCATTTCTGAGATTGACGCAATATTAAAAAACTTGTATGAAGATAAAGTGCGAGGAGATATCACTCTTGAAACTTTTAAAAAGCTCGAAAATGAGTTTTTGTGTGAACAAGCAAATCTCAATCAAACAGTAATTAACCAATCTCGTATTAAGGTCAACATTGATTCTCAGTCAAAAAAGATTTGTGAATTTCTGAGAAAACTTGAAATGTACGAAGTTCCAATTAAAGAGCTGTCAAGAAATGTGTTAATTGACTTGATTGATAAAATTGAAATTTGCGAAGCAGAAAAAGAGAACAACAAACGCAGTCAACAAGTACATATTTATTATTTAGGGATTGGCAAAATCAACCTTGAGTAAATTTTGTACCCAAACAGTAACGCCCTAAAGTCTGACATTTCGGCTGTTGCCATCTCCGCTGCGATTGAACCGATTGTGATTCCGTTGATGTAGTCAAAAAGATTAAGGCTTGACATCTGCTTGTTGCCGATGAACTTTGACAGCAGAAACAATACTGCAATTGAAACGGGCGCCGTTATTAATACACGCAAAAAGTCCATAATATCCCCTCCGATAGGGTTATTATGGACTTTAAATTATTTTTTATTCCGCAAAATTACCAAGGCTTAACTGTGCCTGTGATTTCCGAAACGCTCTTGATTCCGTTTTTGTCGAGCCATTCGTTCATTCCGTCGGCAATCTTAATAGGCGCATACGGATCCGTAAAAAGGACTGTACCGATTTGAAGTGCGGTTGCGCCTGCCATCATCATCTCGATTGCATCCTGCCAGCTTGAGATACCGCCCATACCGATAATCGGAATTTTAACTGCGTTTGCAACCTGCCAAACCATTCTTACTGCAACAGGGAAAATTGCAGGGCCGCTCATTCCGCCTGTGTTGTTGCGGATAATCGGTCTGCGTGAGTTGATGTCGATACGCATACCTGTGAGCGTGTTAATCATTGAAATTGCGTCTGCACCGTTTGCCTCTGCCGACTGTGCGATTGATGCAATGTCGGTAACATTTGGGCTGAGCTTTACGATAAGCGGTTTTTTGCAATACTTTTTGACAGCCGCAGTAATTGCACCTACGGATTCACAGCTTGTGCCGAACTGCACTCCGCCGCTCTTGACATTAGGGCATGAGATGTTGAGCTCAATCATATCAACATCGGTTTCGCTGAGTTTTTCAGCCATTGCACAATAATCTTCGGGAGTGTTGCCGGCAATGTTTGCAATGATAACCGTATTTTGCTTTTTGAGCCACGGCAAATCCTCATTGATAAAGACATCAACACCGGGGTTTTGAAGTCCTACTGCATTCAAAATGCCGGAAGGAGTTTCGGCTACTCTCGGAACAGGGTTGCCGTCACGGCGGGTAAGTGTGATACCCTTGCATGAAATACCGCCGAGCTTTTCAAGGGGATAAAGCTCTGAATACTCCATACCGAAACCGAATGTTCCCGATGCGGCAATGAGAGGATTGTTAAATTCCACTCCGCAAACTTTTACAGATAAATCAGCCATTGAAAACTACCTCCTCAGCGTTAAATACGGGGCCGTTTTTGCAGACATGCTGCATAATTTCTTCACCGTTTTTTCTTACCCTTACTGCGCACACAAGGCATGCACCCATTCCGCAGGCCATTCTCTCCTCAAGAGAAATCTGACACGGCTTTCCTGCCTCTTTGCAAACATCGGCAATAGCCTTGAGCATCGGGGTAGGACCGCATGCACAAACCTCGTCAACCTCTGAGATTTTTTCTTTGAGAACATCTGTTACAAAGCCGTGAATTCCCGCACTTCCGTCATCTGTTGTCAGCACAAGCTCTGCACCGGCTTTCTTGAAATCGTCCTGTAAAATGATAAGGTTTTTGTTTCTGAAGCCTGTGATAACAAGCGGATTTTCACACTGCTTTGCTGTGTAGAGCATCGGAGGAACGCCTATACCGCCGCCGATAAGGCAGTAACGCTTACCCTTTTCAATTTTAAAGCCGTTGCCGAGAGGAGCGAGAATATCAACGCTTTCGCCCTTTTTCATCTCGGACATAATTTTTGTTCCCTCACCCTTTACCTGATAAACAAGGCGGAGAACACCGTTTTCGCTGTCACAAACCGAAATAGGTCTGCGCAGAGTTTTTGAAGGCACATAAACATGGGCAAACTGTCCGCACTTTGCAAGCGGAGCAAGCTCGTCATTTTTTACCCTCATATCAAAAATGCCGTCTGCAATCTGTTCGTTTGACAAAAGTTCAAACTTCTGAACATCATACTTTTTCATAATATCATTCCTTTGGTTAGCTTTATTTATATAAAATCAATTTTTAAGCAGAGTGTCCCTGCATTGCGGACAAAAGTGAGCATCTCATCACATCACCGTTAATCAACATATTCAAGTTCAACAGTCAGCACACCTAACTCATCCTTGCGATAAACATAACAGCTTTCCGCAAGCCTTGGTGAATAACCGTTAATCTCATTAGCCTCTGAAATCCAGTTATAAAGATAACCGTCATTCATAATCCTGTCATACATATAATCGAAATCGGTGTTCTTATCAACAACAATGCTGAAATATTCATCTCCGTTTTTTGCAGCATTTGCAATAGCTTGGCTTACATCATCGGCATTATCAGGATCTGAAACAGTCGGGTACTTATAGTTAAAATAGTTGTACTTTTCAGCCGTACACTTTGGAACATAAAAATTACACCATGTAGCAACGCTCAAATAAGTTTGTGAATTAAGCTCGGAATACTTATATGACAACTTATGATCCTTGAACATAAGGTCATCGGTTAGGTTAAAATAGTCGTTTTCCGCATAATTATTTTCTCTGTCGGTATCATTCCATGTAACATCAATTTGGTACCAATCGCCGCCGATTTTTACACCGTTCCATGCGTGATTGTCTGAATCGGCTGTTCCCGAAAGTAATACGCAGTCAATATTCGCCTTGTTGCACAAAAGCTGAAAGGCTCTTGCGTAACCCTCACACACGGCTTTACCGTCAACCAAGGCGCCGTAGGCATCGTTTTCATTGCCCTGAACATCATCGTTTTCAGCCGCTGCATCGTCATACTTGCAGTTATCAATTATATAGTTGTTAATGTATTCTTCTCTTTCAAAATCATTGCCGGAGGGCAGTTTTTTCAAAGCAGAAGTAACGGCAAAATTGAATTTTTTCTTGGCGGCTATAAGCTTATCATTTTGAACAGTATAATCAAGCTTTACGCTTGTTGTGTCACCATACGGAACAAAAAGACTTGACCCCTTGAGCCAAAAAGTTTCGGGGTGGTCGTTTTTGTATGCCTCAACAGCCTGTGTAATCTGATAATCGGAAAGCGAGCCTGTTGTTGTAATGTTCGGTGCATACACGGTATCAACGCTCTTTGCGATTCTCATATACAGTTCTTTTACATAATCATCGGTAAGCGTCTCGTAGGCATAATCGGTTTTTACATCTGCATAATCCTTGTCGTTTTCAACATCTTGTGCACTCGGAGTTGTAACGGATTTTTCTATGATAGAGCTTCTCTTTGGTTCACTGCTTTCGGAATCATCCGTCAACGAACATGAACAGCCGAAAAATGCAACCGCACAGGTCATTAAACAAACTAAGGCAGTTTTATATATTTTCAAAAAATCATCTCAATTTTTGTTTTGGATTATTTATTTAATATACAGAATACGGCAGCAGTCAAAACTGACTGTCGCCGTATGGATTTGTCATGTTCTATTTTACTTTATTTTCGCCTTGCAGTCAATGCAAAATTGAGCATTAAACTACTTTCCCGTAACATGGGTATCACCGAAAACCTCGGCATAAACATTGTTGTCGAGAATCATTCTTGAAACGGTAAAGAGGTTGTTGCATCTGTTATTGAGTTCGTCAATATCATCCTTGCCCTTTGCGCCCTTGAAAGCGGTGTATTCGCCTGTTGACGCATTGTATTTTCCGTTCTGGGAAATCCAGCTTCTGTCGGCAAACACAACGAACGGTTCTTTGTTTCCGAAAACATCCGTACCTGCCAACATTCTGCTGTCATATTCAAGACCGAGCATATTTGAAAGCGTGGGCAGAATATCAAGGCTTGAACAGTATGTGTCAACCTTGACGGGCTTTTTCATTGAACCGCTCCACAACAGCCATGCATTTTTGTACTGTTCAAAGGTTGTGTCAACCTTGTGCCCCGCAAGTTCAGACACACCGTCAAATTCATCAAGCGAATACGGATAATGGTCGTCCGTAAGGCAAATAAGGGTGTTGTCAAGCTTGCCTGCTTTTTCAAGTCTTGCAAGAAGATATTCCATTGCCTTGTCAAGCTCAATGTTTGCGGCAAGATAGCCCTTGACCTCATCGCTGTATTTCAGGTCTTTTACAAGGTCTGCGTTGCGTTCGCTCATGGTGTTGTATGAATATCCGCCGTGACCGCTGACCGTCATATAATAAACGCTGAAGCTGTCGGAATTTATGTAATCGTCAACCGTTTTCTGCATCATCTTGAGGTCGGAATTTGGCCACACATTTTCACCGAGGTCAAGACCTTTTCCGATTGCAGAGTAGTCATAGCCGATATTTGTAAGGTACTTGTCCCTGTCGTAGTAATCATAGGTGTGATTGTGGTAAGCGTTAACTGTTTTGCAACCGAGTTTTCTGCTCTGCTCACCGAGAGTGAACGGGAAACTTACATTATTTTCGGCTGACTTTGAAAAGCTCCACACACCGGATTTTGGAATCAGTCCCGTAAGATTTGCATATTCACCGTCAGTTGTGCTTACGCCCCACGCAGGCGAATAGTAATTTTCAAATTGAAATCCCTCGTTATACATTTTGCAGAGTGTCGGTGTCAGATCCTTGTCAATTGCATACTGCGAAAAGCTTTCGGCTGTAATAAAAATTATGTTGTAGCCCTTAAACATACCCGTGTATTCGTTGGTATAGCTCGGTTCTTCGCTGTCAAAATATTCATAAAGCGACTTTAACTCATCATTATTTGTACTCTTTGTAAGCTTTGAAAAATCAGCACTCATAATCTGAGCTTTCTGCTCTGTTTTTGTAATTTCATCGGCAGTCGATTCTTTATTTTTCGGCTTGCTGTTTGTGCGTATATTCGCTTTGTAACCGAACATAAGGCGGCTGATGTCAAGCCTTTGCATTGTGTAAAGTCCGTAGCGTTCACACACGGCAACCTGTTGCAATTCACCGTAATAAAGATTGTAGTTGCTCTTTGTGTCGGAAGAATCACGGTCAATGCCTACCGCAAGGACAGTTCCGATCTGAAAAACCACCGCAATCAAAAGTACAATCAGCTTACCCTTTAACTTTACTTTTGAAAAGTCAAACAGCTTTCCGCCGAAAATTATAAAGAAAGCAAGCGGAACAAAAAGTAAAACAACAAACACAATTCTGCTTGTTATCGCAGTCATAATCATATCAATTGAATTGAATGCCTGCCCTGCACCGCCGTTTGTAACGCTGCTTACAACAACCATTGTGCCGAAAACATTATAGTATATCATCTGCACACCGTACCATATCGTCAGCACAGCCGTGAGTACGGTTGCAATCCCTCTGTTTACCCCTCTGCGTTTTGAAAAAGAACACAACAAAACAAGTACCGCCGAAAGCACGATTGTGAACAGGAATGTGAAAGCAAAACCGCCGAGCACATCAAACCCCGACGCAATTTTAAGGTCGGTTTCAAGCCATAGAATCAAAAGCGGAAAGTACGCAAAAAATGCGACTCTCTTTGCAAAGCCATGACTTTTTTCAGGCTTTCTGTAGTAGTCAAAATTTGAACTTCCGACTTTTACGGCAGGCTGTCCCACATAGTGATTTCTTCTTGAAAATCCGCTGTTTGTACCGTCTGAATATGTCATTGAATTCTCCTTTCTTTTTCAATGCAGTTATTAAGTAGATTATAAAACGAAAACGCCGCCATTGCAATGACAAATTTCACCAAAATTCGCCCCATATGACACATTCGGACTTTTTATATATTGAAACAGTTGACCTTTTGTAGTATAATTATAGTTTAATGAGAGGCTTGTGTGAAAAGCTATGCAAATTGCGGTTTTGAACAAGGCTTCTTAATTTATGTATTATTATGAAAAGGAAGATTTTTATGGCAAAGAAACAGTTTAAATCAGAGTCAAAAAGACTTCTTGACCTTATGATTAACTCAATTTATACTCACAAAGAAATTTTTCTTCGTGAGATTATTTCAAATGCAAGCGACGCTATCGACAAGCTTTGCTTCATTTCTCTTACCGATGACAAGGTCGGTCTTGACAGAGGCGATTTCAAAATCGTTTTAAAGCCCGACAAAGAAAGCCGTACTCTTACAATCACGGATAACGGTATCGGCATGAACAAGGATGACCTTGAAAACAACCTCGGCACAATCGCATCCTCAGGCTCACTCAAATTCAAGCAGAGCATGGAAGAAAAGCAAGACGACATTGACATTATCGGTCAGTTCGGTGTCGGTTTCTACTCGGCATTTATGGTTGCAAAGAAGATTACCGTAAACACAAAGAAATATGGTGAGGATACGGCATATTGCTGGCAGTCAAGCGGTGCAGACGGCTACACAATCAGCGAGATTGAAAAGGAAAATGCCGGCACAGAGATTATTCTTGAAATCAAGGATAACACAGACGAAGAAAACTATGACGAATTCCTTGAGCAGTACAGAATACAGGGACTTGTCAAGAAGTATTCCGACTACATCCGCTATCCGATTGTTATGGATATGACAAAGAGCAGAGTTAAGGAAGAAACCAAGGACAGCGACAAGCCCGAATATGAGGATTATACGGAAACCGTAACACTCAACAGCATGATTCCTCTTTGGCAGAGAAGAAAGAAAGATGTTACTCAGGAAGAATATGACAAGTTCTACAGCGAAAAATTTATGGCTATGGACAAGCCACTTAAAACTATCGTAACTTCTGTTGAAGGTGTTGTAACCTACAAGGCATTGCTTTTTATTCCGTCTGTTGCTCCTTATGACTACTACACAAAGGAATACAAAAAGGGACTTCAGCTTTATTCAAGCGGTGTGCTTATTATGGATAACTGCGAAGAGCTTTTGCCCGAGTACTTCCGTTTTGTAAAGGGTATTGTTGACAGCGCAGACCTTTCGCTCAACATTTCAAGAGAAATGCTCCAGCATGACCGTCACCTCATTACAATTGCTCAGAACATTGAAAAGAAGATTAAAAACGAGCTTACTTCAATGCTTCAGAATGACCGTGAGAATTACGAAAAATTCTTCACCGCATTCGGCAGACAGCTTAAATACGGTGTTGTTTCGGATTACGGTATGCACAAGGAAGAACTTCAGGACCTTATTATGTTCTATTCTTCAAGCGAGAAAAAGCTTGTTACGCTTTCGGAATATGTTGACAGAATGAAAGAAGACCAGAAGTTCATCTACTTTGCAACAGGCGAAAATGCCGCTGCAATCGACACACTTCCGCAGACAGAGCTTATCCGCTCAAAGGGTTACGAAATTCTTTACTGCACAGAGGAGATTGACGAGTTTACTCTACAGTCACTCATGACATATAAGGAAAAGAAGTTCTGTTCGGCAATGAACGATGACCTCGGCATTGAAACCGAAGAAAATAAAGAGGATGAAGAAAACAAGGACGCACTTCTTACATTTGTTAAGGAAACACTCGGTGACAAGGTTGCAGAGGTTACCGCATCAAAGAAACTTGTTTCACATCCTGTTTGCCTTACGGCAAAGGGCGGCATTTCATTTGAAATGGAAAAGTATTTCAACTCAGTTCAGCCTGACGCGAATATGAAGGCTCAGCGTGTGCTTGAGCTTAACCTTTCACACCCTGCCGTTAAGAAGATGGAAGAATTTATCAAGAGCGATGTTGACAGAGCAAAGAAGTATGCCGAGGTTCTCTACAGTCAGGCGCTTCTAATCGCAGGACTTCCGCTTGAAAATCCGTCCGAATACACAGACCTTGTCTGCTCAATTATGTAAATTTACCGATTTCCGCAATTCAGTAAGGGCGCTCATTGGGTGCCTGCAGGAGCATTGTACGCTCCTTTACATAAATCACACATACATTCTCACATTTCATACCCGATTTCCGACCAAAACGGAAATCGGGTATTTTGTTTTTGCAGAAAATTCCGCAAAATCTTTTGCAATAATATTGATATAATTTTTGCGTTGTGATACACTGATTTCAGTAAAAGTTTTTTTCGGAGGCGGACTTGATGAAACATTACGATGAAAAGCAAATGCAGGAAAATATCCTCTATCTTGAGGCACTTTCGGAGCAGTATCCGAACATTCAGTCGGCGGCGGCAGAGATGATTAATCTTCACGCAATCCTTGATTTGCCGAAAGGTACCGAACATTTTCTTTCCGATATTCACGGTGAGCACGAGGCATTTAGACATATTCTCAACAACGCATCGGGTTCAATCAGAGAAAAGATTGACGACCTTTTTTCAAATACTCTCACATCCGAACAGCGTGCCGAGCTTGCAACGCTGATTTATTATCCAAAGGAAAAACTCAGTGTTTACAAAAGCGAAATAACCGACATTGAAGAATGGTACAGATTAACACTCATAAGATTGCTTGCAATCTGCCGACACATTTCTTCCAAATACACACGAAGCAAGGTTCGTAAAACTCTGCCAAAGCATTATGCCTATATCATTGAGGAGCTTATGTTCGGTGATTCAGGCAAAAAAGACCGTGAAACCTACCACGAAAATATTCTGCACACAATTATTGAGGCAGGACAAGCCGATGTTTTCATACTCTCGCTTTGTGACACGATAAAAAGACTTATTGTTGACAAGCTCCACATTGTCGGCGACATTTTCGACAGAGGTGCAAGACCTGACATTGTGCTTGACGACCTTATGATGCACCACGGTGTTGACATTCAGTGGGGCAATCACGATATTCTTTGGATGGGTGCGGCATCGGGCAGTATGGCTTGCATTGCCGCTGCACTTAACAACGCATTTTCATACGGCAATCTTGACACAATCGAGGTCGGCTACGGAATAAGTCTGCGTGACCTCTCGCTTTTTGCAAAGGATGTTTACGGCGGCGGAAATGTTGAACGCTTTATGCCTAAAGGTCCTTTTGCGGATTCGCCCTACACCTCAAACGATCCGTTGCTTGTTGCCGATATGCACAAGGCGATTGCCGTTATTCTCTTTAAGCTTGAAGGTCAGCTTGTCAGCCGCAATCCTAACTTTAATATGAGCGACAGGCGATTGCTTGACAAGATTGATTTTGAAAATGCGACCGTAACTGTCGGCGAAAAGAAGTATCCGATTTCCGACACATTCTTCCCCACAGTTGACCATGACTATCCGTATGAACTGACAAAGACGGAAAAACGGGTTATGGAACAGCTTAAAAATGCCTTTATGGCAAGTGAAAAGCTGAAAAGACACATTGATTTTCTGTTTGCCAAGGGCGGAATGTACAAGTGTTGCAACAACAATCTTTTGCTCCACGGCTGTATTCCGATGAACAAGGACGGCAGTTTTATGGAATTTGACACGGGCAACTGTGTGCTTTCGGGAAAAGCATTGCTTGATGAGCTTGAAAAGATTGTTCGTCAGGGACACTCTGCCCCCGAAAATTCTCCCGAAAGGCAAAAGGGCAACGACTATATGTGGTATCTCTGGTGCGGAAAACATTCACCGCTTTTCGGCAGAGAAAAGATGTGTTCGTTTGAGCGTTTCTTTATTGACGATTCCGAAACCCACACGGAAACACGCAACCATTACTACACGCTCTATCACGATGAAGACGCCTGCGTAAGGATTTTGAAAGAATTCGGTCTTTCGGAAAATCACGGTCACATAATCAACGGTCATGTTCCCGTTATACGCAAAAAGGGCGAAAGTCCGATAAAGGCTAACGGCAAGCTGATTGTGATTGACGGCGGATTTTGCAGAGCATATCAGGACAAAACAGGCACAGCGGGCTACACGCTTGTCTATAATTCCTACGGTATGCGAATTGTCACCCACGAACCCTTTGCGGGAATTGACAACGCAATCAAATCAAACAAGGACATTCTCTCAACAACAAAAGTTTTTGACACCTCGGAAAACCGAATCCGTGTTGCACAAACCGATGACGGTCAGACAATCCGTAACCGCATTGAAGGACTTTCAATGCTCCTCTGCGCCTACCGCAACGGTGTTCTGAAAGAACAGTAATTTAAATATTTTGATATAAAACACGGCTTGTTCGGAAAATGAACAAGCCGTGTTTTTCTGTATCAATTCTGTAGGGGCGTTCATTGTGTCAAGTGCAACATGGTAACCACCTGTGCAAGGACAT
>OKRV01001263.1_pt1 | contig 15641 bp, 15 predicted proteins | sample 1601201 | NCBI WGS metagenome assembly OKRV01 (sample SAMEA3541540, study PRJEB24748) | human gut metagenome | biome: human gut; feature: human-associated habitat; material: faeces | place: China | collected 2012 | reverse complement strand
AAATTATGACAGAGAATCAGTATGTAAGGGCAAACAGGACTGTTTTATTTACAGTTCTCATAGTATTTGGTTATATTGCGCTGACAGTGATGGCAGCATTAGGAGTGGGTGACGGACATAACAAAGGAAAGATTTTAATACAGTTTGTTGTGGCACTTGCGGTAATTATTGTATCAATAGCTGCTTATATTCTAAAGAAGAAGACCAGAGTGTGTGAATTAACTATTGCGGTATCAATGGCACTTGGATATGTTGTTCTTATACTGCTTAATTCAACTGATGGTGTATGGACATATGTACTTCCTTTGATTATGGCTTCGATGGTATATCTTAATGAAAAACTAATATTGTGGGCTGATGGCGTTGCGATAGCTGCTAATGTCATAAGACTTATTATGGATTATAATATGTATAATGGAGTGGTTATGGCAAGCAGGGTTCTTGCTATATTAGTATTGGTTATTGTTACATGTATATCTCTTAGTGTAACAAAGCTGCTTAAGCAGTTTTTTGCAGAGAATATGAACAAGATAGAGGCAGCAGCAGTTATACAGAAAGAGAATAACGAGAAGATGGTTGCTGTAGCTGATAATATAACCAGACATTTCGGACAGGCTATGGATATGCTTGATGAGTTAGAAAAGAGCATAGATATAAACCACAATTCAATGAAAGATATAGCAGAAAGTACAGAAAGCACAGATGCGACAGAGCTAGACGAAACAACGGAAATATCAGATACAGCAGAAACTGAAATATCGGAAGAAACAGAAACTGAAAAAGAGTCTGGCACGACACAGATCTTAGCAGGAACATACGATGCTGTTATCGGCGGAACATATTCAGGTGTGTGTGAAAATCAGGGGGATTATTACCTGTACTATGTTACACTGCCGGAAGCAGGAAAACTAACGATTGCGATGACGGCACAGATGGAGAAGTGTGAGGTATCCGTATATTCTACGGATGAGGAAGAACTTTATTCACATACGGAAGATTGTAATGAAAATACGAAAAGAGTTGTGGCATCCTATGAAGTGTATCTGACTGCCGGTACATACTATATCAAGGTAATGGAAGCTACAGCGGTGTTAAATCTGTAACAATAAAAAAATAAGCATGTAATAACGCAGCGATAAGGAGACGTGGATATAAAATCTGCGTCTCTTTTCTGCATAAACTATGGCTGCTTAAAACGTGATATTTCTGAGACTGAAACACCGGTGAACTTTGAGGTGAATTATTTTTTCACCGGTTTTGTAATCTTTAGCCCAAAATGCTGGATAACGAGGAAAATCGAAAAGATTTGGATGAGATAGGATCTATCATCACAAATAAGATCAATCAGCCGCCGTCTTGTTCACAAGATGGATTCCCAGATACAGTTAAAAGGTACACTGGGAAGGGAAGCAGATTTTATTTTACATTGCAGTTAAAATCGGTGGAAAGTGATCTGCTACATGAGATGACACCGGATCTGTCCATGGATTTTACCGGAAAAGGAGTCTTTGTGGTGGAGGATAATGCATTGAATATGGAAATTGCATGTATGCTTTTAGATACATTTGGCATTGAAGTTAAGGAGGTGTATAATGGAAAAGAAGCAGTGGAAGATGTGCGTACTACACTGCCAGGATATTATGATGCAGAAAATGGATGGACTGGAGGTAACGCGAATGATCAGACAGCCTGACAGGGAGGACTGCAAAACACTTCCGGTCAATGTCAGTCTGTTAAAGGAGACACTTGCGTCAATATTGGGTTGATATTTCAGAGTATTGGTTAAAATAATTTAGAGAAACAGGGTAGTGAAAAGGAGAAACAGAATGCAGACAGGAAAAGGTATTTCAATACCATCCATCTTAAAAGTTGGAAAAGGTGCTTTAACTAAAATAGGCAGTTATTTAAAGAATGAAGGAATCGAACAGGCCGTTATCTTTTTTGGAAATGGTCTGATCGATATGTTTGGAACGGATGTGATGAATTCATTAAAGCAGGAGGATATCAAAGTCTTAGAATACAGTGAATTGGATACCGTGGATATCGACGAAATCATTACACTGGCGTTTGCAATGCCAAATAAGACACAGGCGGTCATTTCCATCGGTGGTGGAAAGGTCATTGATGCGGGAAAATATGCGGCATTTTTACGCAATCTTCCATTTATCAGTGTGCCGACTTCCAGTTCGAGTGATGGATTTTCCAGTGCGAGTGCATCCCTTCTTGTCCACGGAAAGCGCACTTCGGTTCCAGCACGGCTTGCTTACGGCATTATTGTGGACACACAGGTCATAAGAACTGCACCGGAGAAGTTTATCTATTCCGGGATCGGCGATATGATCTCAAAGATCACAGCACTTTATGACTGGATCTATGAGGAAAAATGTGGTTATAGTGAAGTGAATGACTTTGCTGTCATGATCGCGAAAAAGGCGGTCAACAGTTTTGTGCGGACACCGTATGAGAGCATCAAAGATGAACTTTTTTTAAAGGAGCTGGTGGATTCCCTTGCCATGAGCGGGATCGCCAATGAGATCGCAGGAAGCAGTGCACCGACAAGCGGAAGTGAGCATCTGATCTCACACGCATTGGATAAAATATTAGAAATTCCGCAGTTACATGGGATTCAGGTCGGAATCGCAACTTATATCATGAGTAAAGTGCAGGATCACCGTTATGTGCGTGTGGAGACGGTTCTGCGGGAAACAGGATTTTTTGATTATGCCGCGACGTTAAAGATGAAGCGTGATGATTTTATCAAGGCAATCGATATGGCACCATCCATCAAGCCGTTCCGCCACACTTATCTGCATGAGGAAAACTACCGTGAAGCGGCAAAAAAACTGGTACTTGAAGATGAAATTTTAAGTAAGATTCTCGTATAAAAACAGAAATACCGGAGAAAACTAAATAAAAATACAAATGAGAAAAGTAAATGTTCCTGTGATGGGGCATTTACTTTTTTTATTTATGACAATAGAATGTTCGCGGAGCGTGCATTCTATTGTTGGAAACAAGGTGAAAAACAGGGAGGAAAATCCTCTGCTCGCTAATGAGCTCGCATTTTCCTCCGGAAAACAGGGAGGATTGTATGATTAAAGAAGATGGATTACCGGTAGGACTTGGGTTTGGATTAGCGATGAATGAGAAAGCGTTAGGACAGTTTTCCATGATGACGGAAGACGAAAAGAGGCAGGTCATTGATGCGGCGAGAGGTGCACAGACAAAGGAGCAGATGGCGCAGATCGTAAAAGACATTGCGGATATGGAATTTTTTTAGAATTGGAGATTATGATGGGAAATAACATGGATTTAAACTATGAGATGTTCTGCTACCAGTGTGAGCAGACGGCAAACGGAAAGGGATGCACCAAACTCGGTGTCTGCGGAAAGACGCCGGAGATCGCTAATCTGCAGGATCTTTTGATCTTTCAGGTAAAGGGGATCAGCTGCTACGGGAAAGTGCTGATGGAAAACGGTGCACATATGGATAAGACAGTGGTCAGTTTTATTGAAAACGTGCTGTTTACAACATTAACGAACGTGAATTTTGATGTGGATGCACATTTAGAACTGCTACGGGAATCACAGCGGATCAAAGAGCAGGTCAGGGAGATGGCGGGAAGGAGCAGCAATCCGACGGCACATGCTGCCTACGATCTGCCGGAGAGCAAGAGCGATATGCTGCGCGATGCACCGCTTGCGGGAATCATGTACGACAATACATTAGATCCGGATATCCGTTCCCTGCGCCAGACGATCATTTATGGATTAAAAGGCATCAGCGCGTACGGACATCAGGCAAGAGAACTTGGTTATTACAGTGACGAAGTGGATGATTTTTATCTTTTGGGGCTTGAGGCGACAACAGATGACAGTCTGACGGTGGAGGAGCTGATCCGCATGACGATGCGCACCGGTGAGATGGCGCTTGCGGTTATGAAAAAACTTGATGAGGCAAATACGACGATCTATGGAAATCCATATCCGCACAAGGTGGATGTGACAATCAAAAAAGGGCCGTTTATCATCGTTTCCGGGCACGACTTAAAAGACCTTGAGATGCTGCTGGAGCAGACAAAGGATATGGGCATCAATATTTATACCCACGGTGAGATGTTGCCGTGCCACGGTTATGAGGGGTTAAAAAAATATCCGCATCTGATCGGAAATTTTGGCGGTGCATGGCAGGAGCAGCAGAAGCAGTTTGACAACCTTCCGGGCTGTATCCTGATGACGACAAACTGTCTGATGCGCCCGCGGGAAAGTTACAAAGACCGCATTTACAGCACGAACGTGGTCGGCTGGGAAGGTGTGAAGCATATCGGAAAAAATGAAAAAGGGGAAAAAGATTTCAGTGAGATTATAAAGCAGGCATTGGAGCTTGGCGGATTTAGGGAAGATCAGGAGAAGAAAGAGATTTTAGTCGGCTTTGGGCATGCCGCAGCTTTAAGTCAGGCAGATAAGATCGTGGAGGCGGTAAAAGGCGGACAGATCCGGCACTTTTTCCTGATCGGCGGCTGTGACGGAGCCAGACCGGGAAGAAATTATTACACGGAATTTGCTCAGATGGTGCCGAAAGACTGTGTGATCTTAACACTCGCCTGTGGAAAATACCGGTTTAATAAGTTAGACTTTGGGGAGGTGGCAGGACTGCCAAGACTTTTAGATGTCGGACAGTGCAATGATGTATATTCGGCGGTCAGGATCGCCACAGCGCTTGCGGATGCGTTTGAAACTGATGTCAACGGACTTCCGCTTTCCATGATCGTTTCGTGGTATGAACAGAAAGCGGTGGCAGATCTCTTGGCACTTTTAAGTCTCGGTGTCCACAATATCTATCTTGGACCGACACTGCCTGCATTTTTAAGTCCGAATGTATTACAGTATCTGACCGATACGTTTCATTTGAGACAGATCAGTAATGCTGAGGATGATATTAAGACCTGTCTCAAACAAGATATTGCGTAAAATAAAAGATGATCTGCATGATGAATGAATAGAATGTCCGCGGAAATTTTGGTGTCTGTGTAAAGAAATCACGACTCGAAAAATCCAAGCTGCTCTAACGCATAAGCGATACCATCCTCGCTTGCGCGTTTTGTTACAAAAGATACCTGATCAAACAGGGAAGCCGGGGAAGCATTTCCCATGGCGACGCTGTTTGGTACATAAGAGAGCATCGGAAGATCGTTGTTGCTGTCGCCGATCGCATAGGCGGCGTCAAGATCCAGATGATAATAGTCAAGCACATACTGGATGCCGGTCGCTTTGCTGTAACCGATTGGAACAAATTCGCGGAAGGTACCGCCGCGGTCGATGCAGGTAAAATAAGGATCGCTGACTTTCCGGAATTCTTCTAACTGGTCAGGAGTCTGATACCAGACCACAAATTTATCGCAGAAAAAATTCGGATTTTCCAAATTCTCCGGCATATCATAGCCGCGGTTTAAAAATGCTTTATACTGGTGTATGGCATCCGGGTGTGTGAGGGATCTGCTTTTATCAAAGGCAACTTCTTTTCTGGATTCGAAAAGAATATCCACATTGGTTTTGCGTGCCGCCTCTAACAGCTGCATGGTAATGCTGTGTGTCTGTGCAACGTGCAGTGCCTCTGTGCCGGAACAGAAAATATTTGTGCCGCATCCGCAGACATATCCGTCAAAACCGATCCGTCTGAAACGTGGTTCCACGTTCTGAAAGCAGCGTCCGGTATTAATAAACATCAGATGACCAAAGGTGCGCGCATGTCTAATGGCATTTATGGCACTCTTCGGCAGGGAACCGTCGATCTCCGAGGTTAAGGTTCCGTCAATATCAAAAAAAGCAATTTTTTTCATAGGCTGATCTCCGTAAAATAATGATGATAAATATTTTTAACCGAAAGAATTGTACGGTATTTTTTTCGAATTGTCAAAATGAAATGGGAAATGGTATAATGATCAGAGAAAATACTGTGAAAACAGCGTGGGAATGGAGGATTACCATGAAATATCATACGATAAATGAACTGGATCATTTTTGTTTTAAGGAGGCATACATTGCGCAGATCTGCGCGGTAAACGGGATGTTTGAAATCGTATTTGATAATGTGACGATTCTGCCGGCGAATTCCTGCAACCGCGATATCCGGGAGATGCGTGCAAATGAACTGGTTTTAAAGATCAGTGAACCGAAAATTGAAGCACTGGTGGAGGAAGGCTATAAAGTCTATGATGCGAACGGCAATTTAAAACAGAAAAATGAGGATATTACGATCGCACCGGAGGCGTATGCAGACAAATTCAAAGAATTAGAGGGCTGTGAAGTGTATTCCATTGAGCAGGAAAACGGAAATTATGTTATTTCCATCGATACGGAGGATCATACCTTTTTGCTTCGCGTCAGCGGTTCCGGGGATACACAAGAGTGGGATCGTTTCTTGAACAAATAACCGGAGATAAAAGGAGCATACGAATGAAAATATTAGTGACAGGCTTTGAACCGTTTGGCGGAGCAGTGATCAATCCTGCCTACGAGGCAGTCAAACTTCTCCCGGATGTGATAGTGGGGGCAGAAGTGATCAAAATTGAAATCCCGACCGTGTTTGGAAGGGATGAGGAAGTGGTCAGGGCTGCGGTGGAGAAACATCATCCGGATGCAGTTTTATGTGTCGGACAGGCTGGTGGAAGATCCGGGATCACAGTGGAAAAAGTTGCAATCAATCTGATGGAAGCGCGTATCCCGGACAATGAGGGAAAGCAGCCGCTCGATACACCAATCCGGGAAGACGGAGAGAATGCATATTTTGCGTCGCTTCCAGTCAAGAGCATGGTACAGTATATGAAAGAGGCAAAGATCCCGGCGCGCGTTTCCTATACAGCCGGAACTTTTGTCTGCAACGATATCATGTACCGTGTCCTCTACATGATCGATAAGGAATATCCACATATGAGGGGCGGATTTGTCCATGTCCCATACTTACCGGAGCAGACGCTTGATCTGCCGGAGGGAACACCGAGCATGCCGGCGGAGATGATCGCAAAGGCATTAGCGTGCGGCATCCGGGCGATCGTTGAGAACGAGGCAGATGTGAAGACGATCAGTGGGGAGACGCACTGACATGGTGCACATGACAACGTGAGTGTGTGACAACCGGCAATCATAAAAAAAGAATATCATGAAAAACGAAAAATGCCGGAGTGGTGCAAAAAGATGTGTGCCACTCCGGTTTTTTATATGACACACTTATTTAACGCTTTCTTCACATAACCATCACATTGCAATCAGCTGTTCTTTAGGTTGCAATGTTATTTTTGTATTGTCAAAACGGAGCGCATGAGTATGGAAAGTGAGGAAGGCAATGAGAAAACCAGGAAAAAGAATGGCAAGTGTGATCGCCAGCATCGCAGCAGTCTGTGTGATGACCGGCGGAATCGGATATCAGGCTGCAGTATCCGGAGCACAGACGGACAGCACGGAAAGTAGTGTAAAAGATCAGAATACAGACCAGCAGGAGAGTACAGACGGCTCTTTTTCGGAAGAAGGTACCACGCAGATCGGCACGGTCAGCCAGATGCCGGAATTTACGGTAAATGCAGTCACAATGACTGTGGAAGAAGTCTATGCTTCATCCGGGGATACCGTGAGCAAAGGGGATGCCCTGTTTAAACTGACGGATGAGAGCATGGAAGCGGCAAAATCATATTACGAAGATGCCATCAGTGATGCCGAGAATACATTAAAAACAGCAGAGGCGAATCTTGTAAGCGGAAAACTTTCTGCGGAGAGCACAAAGCAGGACGCCGATCTGACAGCTCAGACCGCAGCGGACAGTTATCAGGCACAGGTAGATGCGCTAGATGCCGCAGTGGAAGAAAAAAAAGAAGCCTATGATGAGGCGGTAGAGCAGATTTCGGAATATCAGACGAAGATCGATAACAATGATTACTATGTGGAGTGTGCGATTGATGAAAAAAAGGCTGCAGTTGATGCAGCGACAACAGCATTAGCGCAGGCACAGGATACGCTGACACAGGCACAAAATTCGGATAATAGTGCAAGTCAGGCGGTATCGACGGATTTAACTTATATCAAGGCGCAGATCGAGGCGGGAGCGGATTCGGATACATTACTTTCTGTTGTACAGCAGGCAATGGATGATTATACGACGAGGGAGCAGCAGTCGGATACGCTGACACAGGCACAGCAGTCTGCAGATGCTGCACAGAGTACACTCGAACAGGCACAGAAGGAATTTGACTCCGCGGTCGAAACTTACAATAAAAATGTGGAAGAAACCAACACTAAAATTACGGAACTGACGGATAGTCTGGATGATTTAAAATCTGACTATGAACAGGCAGAGCGTGATGCGACAACGCAGAAAGCAGAACTGCAAAATGAATATGACACTGCAGTGGTGGAAGGAAAATATGCGGGAAGTACCTATGAATCGACCGTCTCGGAACTGGAGAGTGCAGTGGAGTCCGCGCAGGATACACTTGATACATTAAAAGAGGAACAGACAGCACTTCTTGCATTAGAAAATGGTGTTGTTACGGCGGATGAAGATGGAACGATCGCGGCAGTGCCTTATGAGGCAGAAGATACGCTGCAGTCAGGTACTGCGTTTGCGCTGTATTGTGATACACAGACGATCATGATTTCCGTGGAAGTGCCACAGGAGAATATCGCACAGGTTGGTGTCGGCGATGAGGTATCTGTCATGATAGCAGGAAACCGGGATGGAGCAGTGACAGGAACTGTCTCATCGATCGCATCTTCGGCAACGACCGGAGGCAGTGTTTCGAATGTTACTTATGCAGTGATCATTTCAATTGATAATTCGGATGGAAGACTTGGTTCTGGTTCTTCCGCAACCGTTACATTTTAGGGAGAGCAGGAGGAAAAAACAGAATGAAAAAGAAAAAAGTGACAGTAGTTCTTTCATTGGGCGCAGCAGCACTTCTTTTGATCGGAGGGATCAGCGTATATGCACATCAGACTTCGGACAGCGGCGAATCAGAAACGGTTTATAAAGAAACGACAGCAGAATATGGAACGCTTACCGTCGGGATTACAGAGAGTGGAAGTGTGACAATCGGAAGCATTTCACAGGATATGGATGAAGATATCAGTACGTCTTCAAATTCTGGCAGCAGCCAGACAAGTGGAACCCAGACAACAGGAACATCCAACAATAATTCATCGGTGGCACTGGAGGTAGAGGAAGTGTATGTTTCGGTCGGACAGCAGGTAAAAGCGGGCGATGCACTGTTAAAGCTGACAGATGAGAGCATTGAAAAATACAGGAAAAAATTAAAGGAAGCTGTGACGGAGGCTTCGGCAGATTATAACTCTGCAGCACTCAGTTCGGCAAAAGAAAAGGTAAGTGCGAACTATTCTTATAACTTAAGTGTGGCGGAGGGAAGTATTGCACAGGAAGAATATGAGGCAACCATCAGTGAACTGCAGGATGCGGTGGATGAGGCCCAGGAGGCAGTGGATGAGTCACAGGCACTTCTTACCTATTATCAGGAAATGATCGACAGTGGAATGGATTTAAGTGAGTCACTTGCAGATGAGCAGGAAAATTATGACAAACTGTACAATAAATTAAAAGCGGCAAAGAGTGCATACACTACAAAATCTGTGGAGGCAGAGAAAAAATACAAAGAGGCAATGTTATCCTACGAAAATGCAGACAGCCAGTATTCCGCAGATGTGACAGGCGTGGATGTATCAGTGGATACGGCGCAGGATACGTTGACAGATGCCAAAGAGGCTTTATCTGAATTTGAAGCATTTGTCGGAGATGGCACGATCTATTCGGATTATGATGGCACGATCATGTCGGTCGGATACGAGGCAGGAGATGATCTGTCTGCAAGCACGAGCATTGTGACATTTGCGGACACAGATGCAGTGACGATGACAGTATCTGTGTCCGAGGAGGATATCTCTGAGATCGCAATCGGAGACGAGGTCATGATCGAACTCAACGCTTATGAGGGCCAGACATTTTCCGGTGAAGTTGAAAGTATTGATACTTCCGTATCGAGCGGTTCTTCCACAGTCTCTTATAATGTGACGGTAAAAATAAATGGTGACGTGGACGGTATTTACACGGATATGACAGGAAATGTGACCTTCATTGAAAAACAGGTGGCAGACGTTGTCTATGTTTCTAATAAAGCGATCATCAACGAGGGAACGGCATCTTATTTGAAAGTCAAAGACAGTGATGGAACCATTGAGAAAAAAGAAGTGACTACCGGATTTTCCGATGGCGTCAATGTGGAGATCACAGAGGGACTTTCCGAGGGAGAGACGGTTCTGATAGAAAGTCAGGTGACGGGCGAATGAAACCATCGGAATTATTAAGACTTGTCTGGATCAATATTACCCAGAATAAATTTAAAACGATCATGACGTCGATCGGTATTATTGTCGGCGCGGCTACGATCGTGATGGTGATCGCCATCGGAAAAGGCGGTCAGGAGGATGTGGCAGACCAGTTTAAAAACTTAAATGCAGGTGCAATCGACATTTCCTATGACGGTGGTGATAAAAACCGTGGTGGAAATCAAAGTTCCGATGACTCCTCAGACTCAGGAATGATGATGCCTTCCGGCAGCGGTGCACCATCCGGCAGCAGTTCATCGGGAGGGTCAGGGGCTTCCGGTGGACCTTCGGGAGGATTTACGGGCGGTGGCGACTCTTCCGACGGTGGACCGTCGGGTGGCCCCGGAGGTGGAAATGTTGGTGACGGAGGCAGCATGCCGGGTGACATGGGTGGCTTCTTTGGCGGCGGCAGTGATATGGAAGACCGCATGAACCAGGAAAATATCACGTTAGATGAAGATGACGTGGACGATATTGAAACTTTTGTCTCCGGGATCTCAGCGGCAACGATCTCCTATACGACAAGGTCTACCGTGGATGGCGGTGATCTCGATGAGGCACAGACCTACTCGATCGCCGGAGTCAAGGACAACTATGCAGCTATCAGTAATCTCAGTCTTGCAGTCGGAGATTTTATCACAGAATCCGATGATGAGAATAAAGAAAAAGTCTGCGTGCTAGGCGCTTCTATTGCGGAAGAGATCTTTGGAAGTGCAATCGATGCATATGGCAGTGTGATCTATATCGATGACCGATCTTATGTGGTAAACGGGGTGCTTTCTTCTATGGGTACGGTGGCTTCCGGTATCAGCCCGGATGATTCCGTTTTCATTCCGTATGCGACCGGGGTGAAATATTTAGTGGGAACGAATGTAAGTCCGACTATCACCGTGATCGCGGAGGACGTAAGCAATGTGTCCGGTGTCACGGAGGAGATCACGGAAGTGCTTGCAACTTCTTATCCGAATGCAGAATTTACCTTTGAGGATGCGGGAAGCAAGATGGAAGCTGCATCGGCGTCCAATGAGATATTGACGATGCTTCTGATCGCTATGGCAGCCATTGTATTTGTGGTCGGTGGTATCGGCATCATGAACGTATTGTTTGTATCTGTCAAAGAGCGCACCAATGAGATCGGTATTTTAAAGGCAATCGGCTGCTCCCAGAGGAATATTTTGTTTGAATTTTTAGCGGAGGCGGCTGCAATCAGTCTGATCGGTGGCGTGCTTGGCATTGTGGCAAGCCTGCTCGTCACTCCGGTGGCACAGTATCTTGGTGTGCGTGTTGAACTGACACCGGCAGCATTCCTGATTGCACTGCTGTTTGCACTCATCACGGGAACACTGTTTGGATTCTATCCGGCGTATAAGGCGTCGAAACTGGTGCCGGTGGAGGCGCTGGGGGCAGAGTAAAAGAGGGAAAGGTTTAAGGCGGTTGATGAAGAAGAAAGTAACGATTGTGGTTGTAATTGTATTAGTGATTGTACTTATTGCGGCATGTGTGATGTGGCGGATAGGTGGAGTTGAGACGGAAAGTGCGCTGGGGGATCATCAGAAGTATGTCTATGCGTATGTTTCGTCGATTGAGGGGAATGAAGTTACTTATACGGAAGTGGATGAGTCGGTGGCGAAGGCGGCGGAAGAACGGGCGAAGGAGAAGGAGAAGGCAGAAGCGGAAGATGATGCCGGTTCGGACAGTACAGGTCAGGGTGATAAAAGTGATGGCGGCACAGATTCAGCAGGTCAGAGTGATAAGAATGATGGCGGCACAGGTTCAGCAGGTCAGAGTGATAAGAATGATGACGGCACAGATTCTACAGGTCAAAGCGATAAGAGCGGTAGTACAGGTTCAGACGGGGATAAATCTGGTATGGGAACACCACCAGGGATTGATGGATCGTCCGGTGGAGGTCAGACACCGCCGGATATGGACAGTACCGAGATGCCGCAGGGCGCACCGGGCGGCATGTCCGATATGACAGGCGAGACAGTCACAACCATGATCCCTGTCGGCGTAACCGTACATACAACCTCAGATACTACTACGACTTTTTCATGCCTTGCAGCAGGTGACCTGCTAAAAATATTGGTAGAAACAGACACTGACGGCAACGAAGTGATCGAAGAAATCTGGATGTTACAGTAACGTAACGGCAGCATGGCTGATTGTAAAACTCATCAAAAACTGAAAATAATTGTGAAACCAGTGCCAGTTTCACAATATCACAAAAGTAAAGCTGAGTTTTACAATCAGTCACGCGAGCCATACACACAGAAAGGAGCACACATGGACGCAGCACAAATCCTAAAACCATTTGCAAATGAACATATACTGGCAGACACAAAAGAAACTGCCGCAGCAGAACACACATCCGAGATCATCACGATGAAAAACGTCAACAAGTCCTACAAAATGGGATCTGGTTCCCTGCATGTATTAAAAGACATATCCCTAAGTGTCGAACAGGGGGAATATCTTGCCATCTTAGGACCATCCGGTTCCGGCAAAAGTACCCTGATGAACATCATCGGCTGTATGGATGTCTTAGACGAGGGAACCTATAACCTTGACGGTGTGGAGATCGAAAAGGCAAAGGAAAAAGAACTGACCAATATCCGTAACCAGAAGATCGGGTTCATTTTCCAGAAATATCATCTGATCCCGACCTACAATGTACTTCAGAATATTGTCATGCCGCTTCTGATGCGTGGAATGACCTTGAAGGATGCAAGAGATGCCAGCATGGATACCATTGCAATGTTAGGGCTTGCAGAGCGAATCGACCACAAACCGAATGAGCTTTCCGGCGGTCAGCAGCAACGTGTTGCAATCGCGCGTGCCTTGGTCGGACAGCCGGCGATCCTCTTGGCAGATGAGCCGACCGGAGCCTTAGACCGCAACAGTGGAAAAGAAGTGCTGAAACTATTTCAGTGTCTGAGTGATATGGGAAATACCATCGTCATGATCACGCATGATTTAAGCGTTGCCGAACATGCGAAGAGAGTGGTTCGTATCGTGGATGGGGAACTCTATGAAAATTAGAGGTGGTTTTCATCTGTCCTGTGTGGTATGTTAATATAAAAGGCATTTGGTTTACAATAAAAACAAGGAGAGCCGCACATGACAAACGAAGAGATCTGCGCATGGCTAAAGGCAGAAGCAGAGCCAAAATTTCAGAAGTTTACATCCGGTCTGATCCCCGGAACAGATCCGATCATAGGTGTGCGTATCCCAAAGCTGCGCACTCTTGCAAAAAAGATTGCAAAAGAGGACTGGCGCGGGTATTTAGAACACGCTGCCTGCGATACTTATGAGGAGATCATGCTGCAGGGACTCGTACTCGGATATGCAAAAGGAGAGATCGATGAGCTTTTGGAATATGTGCGGGCATTTATCCCGAAGATCCATGACTGGTCGGTCAATGACTGCTTTTGTGCAACTTTTAAAATTGCGCAGAAACACCGCGAAAAAGTCTGGAATTTTCTGATGCCGTATGCGAAATCGGATCAGGAATTTGAGCAGCGCGTCGTTTCAGTCATGCTGATGGATCATTTTCTGACAGAAGAATATATTGCGCGCGTGCTGTCTGTGTGGGACAGACTCGACCATCCGGGATATTACAGGAAAATGGGAGTTGCGTGGGGCGTTGCAACTGCATATGCAAAGTACCCAAAGGAAACACATGCATTTTTACTGGAGAATCATTTGGATGACGAAACATACAATAAGGCGATCCAGAAAATGATCGAATCTTACCGGATATCGGCGGAGGATAAAGAGATATTGCGCGGAATGAAAAGGAAACTGCAAAAATAAGTGATATTGTGCGAAATGAAAAGGAAATTGTAAAAATAAAAGGGGAGCAGTAGCATGAGTGTTGATACACAAAAAATCATAGAGATCGTAAAACAGGTCAAACCGTTATTTTTAGACCGTGAGGGCTCATCACAGATCAAGGTAAAGGGTGTTGCGGATTTTGTGACACAGATCGATTTTAAAGTGCAGGAGCAGGTAAAAACCGCACTCTATGAACTGTACCCGGAAATTCAGTTTATGGGGGAGGAAAAGGACAACAGCGATATTGACTTTGACGGTGATGTCTGGATCTTAGATCCGGTGGATGGGACGACCAACCTGATCCATGATTTCCGAAACAGTACACTTTCACTGGCACTTGCAGGAAAGGGTGTACTAACGCTTGGAATCATATATCATCCGTATTCTGATGAAATATTTGTGGCAGAACGGGGAAAGGGAGCATTGTTAAATGGCAGTCCAATCTCCGTCAGCAAAAGGCAGAATTTTTCCGAGTGTCTGATCTCCATAGGAACAAGTCCATATTACCGCGAACTTGCAAAAGATAATTTTAGAATTTTTGAAAAGGTATTTACGGATTGTGCGGATATCCGAAGACTTGGTTCCGCGGCATTAGAACTTGCCTATGTGGCGGCAGGAAGGATTGATGCATACTTCGAACGCAATTTAAAACCCTGGGATTATGCAGCCGGAATGCTCCTTGTGGAAGAAGCGGGTGGAAAAGTCACGGATTATAAAGGAAAACCGGTGGATATCACCGGAAATTCCGATATTGTGGCGGGAAACCGGGCGATCGGGGAGATACTGGTAGAGAAATATTTATAAAACGAATCAGACAGTAAAAAGCTCCTGTGCTTGTGGTGCGCAGGAGTTTTTTCTATATAAAATATAGTTTCCAAATCTGAAAATTATTTTTTTCCGGAACGACGGTCAATGACGAAAACAAGATCATAAATGATATTTCGCTGTTCCGGAGTCATCTGGCGAAGCTTTTCTATTAACATAAATTCTTTGGAGGTAGGAGCATCTGGCGAAGAGTAGCCTAAAAGACAGTCTGTGGATACATGCAGGGCACCGGCCATGGCTTTTACAGTTTCAAAATCCGGTTCATGATTACTTTTGATATAGCCATTTAATGTTGTCTTTGCGATGTTTAGCATAGAAGCAAAATCTTTTTGAGTAATGTCACGTTCTTCAAGTAAAAATTGTAGATTTTCTCCAAATGTCATTCTGATAAATCCCCTTATTTTATGAAATATTTAATAAAGTTATTATATAGACTGATAGTTTTGATTAATTGATTGATACTAGATACTGGTATTTAAAGTATTTACAATACTAGCAAATAGTATTATAATTCATATAGTACAAACGTCACAAAACAAAGGAGGAAAATCCTCTGCTCCTGCAAAGGCAGTCGCATTTTCCTTCGGAAAACA